>MRWG01000050.1_pt2 | contig 246762 bp, 254 predicted proteins | sample 1013341 | NCBI WGS metagenome assembly MRWG01 (sample SAMN06117577, study PRJNA244670) | biofilm metagenome | biome: Water; feature: Cathode Biofilm; material: Biofilm; isolation source: microbial consortium enriched at the cathode of a solar microbial fuel cell | place: USA: District of Columbia... | reverse complement strand
CCGCGCTTGCCAAGCCCGAGACCGACGATTACCAAAACCAAACCCGCAGACTCTCCTCATGAACGAGGGACCAGCGGGGGGCAGGTCACGCGCAATATGCTCGGGAGAAAAATGCCGAACAGGTCGTCGATCGTATGACGGCCCGCCTGCAGATGGGCTATTGGCACTTTAAGCCGCCAATCGGTTACAAGAGAAAAAAGGTCAAAGGCCATGGGAAAATGTTTGTTCCCGATGAACCTTACGCCAGTATCGTCAAGGAAGCTCTCGAAGGCTACGCGGTTGGGAGGTTTCAAACCCCTGCTGAGGTTTCAAGTTTTCTTAGGGGGCATCCGTTGATGCAGCCAAAGATCCAGGGCAAAAAGTACCCGTTCAAGGACCCAGTGTCTCTACTAACCAATCGGATCTATACGGGCTTCTTTGAGTATCCCAAATGGGAGGTTCGGTTCATGCGCGGTCAACATGAACCTCTGATTTCCATGGAAATGTACAACCGAATTCAAGACAGGTTGTCTGGCCGGGCCATATCTCCGATCAGGAAGGACATCAAATACGATTTTCCGCTAAGGGGGTTCCTGCAGTGTGACTCTTGCGGTCACCATCTTACGGCGGCGTGGTCAAAGGGTCGGTCAAAAATGTATGGCTACTACGCTTGTCATAACAAAGCGTGCCCCGACAGACGTAAGTCTATCCGCAAGGAAAAGGTGGAGGGGGAATTTTCCGAGGCGTTGAAACAGCTGGAGCCGTCTCAAGAGGTGTTGGATGTCGCAAGGTGCATGTTGAAGGATATCTGGGACAACCGCCAAGGGCAGGTGGCTCAGTCCCAAAAGGAAATTGAAAACCAGATTGCTGAACTGGAGCGCGACAGTGAAGCAATGTTGGACAGAATTATCTCTGCGAGCGACACAAGAGTTATCGAAGCGTATGAAAAGCGCTTGGCCAAGCAGACGATGAAGCAGGAAGAGCTCAAGCGGAAGTTGGAGGACTTCGAAGTTCCGCAAAGGAATTTTGAGGAGATGTTCGAACCGGTCGCCGAAATCCTGTCAAGGCCTTGGAAAGTATGGAAAAATAGTGACTGCAGGGGTAAGAAGGCGCTGCTTAGAATGCTGTTTGTTCAGGAAGCAAGTTACTCGTCTAAAGCAGGGCTTCGAACCGGCGAATTGTCGTTTCCATTCAAAGTCTTAAGTGACAGATATTCTCTGAATGAAGTTTTGGTGGAGCCTAGGGGAGTCGAACCCCTGACCTCTTGCATGCCATGCAAGCGCTCTCCCAACTGAGCTAAGGCCCCAAACCTGTCCGCTTTTCAGTGTCCGTTCCGTTGCCGGTGCGGCCCGTCTTGCGGTGTGAGCGTCGTTTACGGGACGGCGGCGCGGGCTGCAAGCGGAAAATGCGCCGGTGTCTGATTTTTTTCCGCCCCTCCCCGGAGCGCGGTCCGGGGAAGGCCAAACGCTTCCCCGAACAGCTTGAATTGCCTCAGGAATCGTCGTCCGGCGACGACATGTCGGCAATATCGTCCAGCGAGACGTTGTCGTCATCATCGTCATCATCCAGGACATCATCGCCCAGATCGACATCAACGTCGTCGTCATCATCCAGGACCACGTCATCCGTGTCCATGTTCTCTTTGGCCTTCAGGGTTGCCGCGTCTTCGGCATCCGCCTCGATCATCCGGGTCTTACCGGTATCCAGCTCCACGACCTCGCCGGTGTAGGGGCTGACGATCGGGTTCTTGTTCAGGTCATAAAAGCGCTTTCCAGTGGTAGGGCAGACGCGCTTTACACCCCATTCTTCCTTGGGCATGTGGATCCCCTTGATTTACTGGTGAGTCGTATCGACGATTCCGGTGCCTTGCCATATGAGGGGGGGCACTGTCAAAGCCTTTGCCTGGAAGGGGGCGTGCATGGCCGATTATCACCTGCCCGGAGATCCGCCGGTGCCGCTGACCCTGCGCCGGTCGGGGCGGGCGCGGCGGATTAGCCTGCGGATTTCCTCGCTCGACGGGCGGGTGACGCTGACCCTGCCCAAAAGCCTGCCGGAACGCGCCGCGCTGGCCTTCGCCGAGGAAAAGGCCGACTGGATCCGCGGCCATCTGCAAAAGCACCCCGAGGCGGTGCAGGCGGAGTTTGGCGCGCTGCTGCCAATCGACGGCCAGGACCGGGTGGTCGAGCGTGCCAAAGGGCGGCGGATCCAGCTGGAGGCGGGGCGGATTGCTGTGCCGGGGGACCGCCCGGCACGGCCGCTGCAGCGCTACCTGAAGGAGCTGGCGCGCAACCGTCTGGCAGAGGCCTCCGATTTCTATGCCGCGCGGCTCGGTAAGGGCTACAGCCGCTTGACCCTGCGCGACACCCGTTCGCGCTGGGGCTCCTGCACGGCGGACGGCGCGCTGATGTATTCCTGGCGGCTGATCCTGGCACCGCCTGCGGTGCTGCGCTACGTGGCCGCCCATGAGGTCGCGCATCTTGCGGAAATGAACCACTCGCAGGCGTTCTGGGACACGGTGGAGCGGATCCACGGGCGCTGGCAAGCCCCCCGCGCCTGGCTGCGGGAAAACGGCGCCAGCCTGCACCGCTACCGGTTCGGCGAATGAACGCAGTGCTTTGCGGGCCGGGCCGCGCGGGCTAAGCTCGCATCATGTTTCCGTTCCCAGTTGCCCCGGTTCCTGAGGCCAGCCCGTGTCAGACAAACCGCAAAGACGCCTTGCTGCCATCTTCGTGCTGGATATCGCCGGCTTCAGCCGCCTGATGGCCGAGGATGACGCCGGCACGCTGAACCAGGTTCTGGCGCAGCAGCAAAGCCTGATCGCCCCGGCGATCCGCGGCCGTCAGGGCCGGATCGTCAAGCTGATGGGCGACGGGGTGCTGGCCATCTTTCCCAGTGTGATCTCGGCGGTGGAGGCCGCGGCGGAGGTGCAGGCCGGCGCCGCCCGCAACCGTCATCTGCAACTGCGGATCGGCATTACCCTGGGCGAGGTGCTGATTGCCCAGGGCGATGTCTACGGCGATGACGTCAATATCGCCGCCCGGCTGGAGGCGCTGGCACCGCTGGGCGGGGTGGCGCTGTCGGCTGCGGCTTACGCGCAGGTGCAGGGCCGCATCCCCTATGCGTTTGAGGATCTGGGCCTGCATGAGGTCAAGAACATTCCGCAGCCGGTGCATGTCTATGTGCTGGGGCAGGAGCTGACCTCGCTGCCTTGCCTGCGCAGCAGACCGCCGCCGCCCAAACCCAGGGCTGCCAGACCGCACAAGGCCATGCGGCCCGCGGTGCTGGTTCTGGCAGGGAGCCTCGCGGCCGCCGCCGCTGCGGCCGGCCTCTGGGGCTGGCAGCAGGCGGCGCAGCAGAACAGCGCCGCGGCGGTGGCGCCCGGCAGCCCGGCTGCCGCCGCCTTCGAGGGCCGCCCGGTGATCGCTGTCCTGCCCTTCACCGCAGGCCAGCTGCAGCCCGCTGTTGCCCGTATGCTGTCAGAGGAGGTGATCCGCAGCCTGGCGCCGGCCGGGGGGATCCGCGTCATCGCACCGGGCAGCACCCGCGCCGCCGAGGGCCTGCTGCCCGCCGAAGCGGCCGCCCTTCTGGACGCGGATTTTGTGGTCACCGGCCATCTGCCGGGCCGTCTGCAGGATGGGGTCAGGCTGGAGATCCTCCAGGCCGGCACCGGGGCGGAGCCGCTCAGCATCCTGCCGCCGCAGCCGCAGGATGCGGTCTCCGGGCTTGCCCCGGCGCTGGCGGCCAGTGTTGTCCGGTATTTCGGCAAGGCGCTGCCGGAACTTGCCCCCTCGGGCGCTACCGTAGATGACGCCGTCTTGCAGCTCTTCACAGCCCGCAGCCTGATGCAGCAGGGCGACCGCAGCGGCGCCAAGCAGGCCCTGCACCGGGCACTGCAGCTGGCACCGGACTGGCCGGAGGCGCAGGCGCTTGCCGCGCTGTGGCACCTGGACCCGCTGTCCGGCTCGCTGGCGGGTCTGCCGCAGCGTGCTGCTGAGGCCGCACAGATGACCGCGGGCTTGCCGCAAGGGGCCGCCGTGCTGCAGCTGCGGGCGCTGGCGGCGCAATTCGCGGGCCAATCCGCCGAGGCGTTGCAACGCGCCGAAACCCTGGCGGAGGACTACCCCAATGACGCTTCGGGCCAGCTGACGCGCGCCTGGCTGCTGCATCTGGCGGGGCAGGGCGGTGCGGCGCAGAAGGTGTTGGATCAGCTCCGCCGCCTTGACCCGGTCCCGCAGCCGGCCGTTCTGACCGTGCAGGCCGCCATCCGGCTGGCTGCCGGGCAGGAGGCGGAGGCTGCCGCCGCTGCCGCCGAAGCCCTGGCGCTGGTGCCCGAGGCTCAGCATGCACTGGTTCTGCATTGTGCCAGCCTGGCCGCCCTCGGCAGCTTCGAGGAGGCAGCAGCGGCCTGCGGCAGGCTTGCCGGCGCGCCGCTGACGCTGGATCAGGCAGCCGCAGGCTTTCCCTACACGGCGCAGGCGCCGCTGCGGCGGCTGCGCACCGGTCTCAGCCTGGCCGGGCTGTCCGGCCGCCCCTGACCGGTTGCACGGTTACAGGGTGCGTCACTGCGCGCGGAACTGTCCGCTTGACCGGGGCGTGGTTTGTGATCACATGAGGGCATGAATCTGACTGCCCGCTCCTCCCAGGATGCCGCCTCTGCCTCCGTTCCGGCGCATGACCGTGTCTACCGGTCCTTGCGAACCCGCATCATGCACGGCGAAATCACACCCGGTGCCGCGCTCACCCTGCGTGGCATCGGCCGCGAGTTCGAGGTCTCGATGACGCCCGCGCGCGAAGCGGTGCGGCGGCTGGCTGCCGAAGGCGCGCTGTTCCTGTCCTCCTCGGGCCGGGTGTCGACGCCGGAACTCAGCAACGAGCGGATCGAGGAGCTCGCCGCCCTGCGGGCCCTGCTGGAGGTGGAGCTGGCCAGCCGCGCCCTGCCGCGCGCCCATATCGCCCTGATCGACCGGCTGCAGATGATCAACACAACGGTGGCCGAAATGGTCTCCAAACGCGATGCGGTCGGCTACATCCGCACCAACCTGGAGTTTCACCGCACCCTCTACCTGCGCGCCCAGGCGCCGGCGATGCTGGCGATGGCGGAAACCGTCTGGCTGCAGCTTGGCCCCACCATGCGGGCGCTGTACGGCCGCTTGCGCCGCACCGACCCGCCGCAAAACCACCGGCTGATCATCGCGGCGCTCAAGGCAGGGGATGAGCCGGGCCTGCGGCTGGCCGTGCGCTCCGATGTGACCCAGGGATTGCGGCTGCTGGCGGGCTAGCCGCGGGCCTCAGCTTTTGTCCAGCGCCGCGCGCAAGGTTTCGGTCGCGCTGTCCGAGGCTTTCGGAACAATCCGGTACAGCGCATTGACCAGGCAGAACAGGGCGAACCCCAGCAGGCCGACGCAAAGCACGGTCACCAGAATGCGGCCATACACCTTGTCATGCAGCCAGTCGAACGCGGTTCCGATACCGGCCTCAGGCGTGCCGGAGGCAGACAGGGCTGCTTGCCCGATCAGGAACCCGATAATGGCAATCACCACCCCATGCGCCGCCAGCCCGGCCTTCAGCGCGGTGTTCAGGTGCAGGGTGACAGGATTGGCCCGCAGGTGGTTGCGGTATGTTTCCTTCCAGGCCTTGCGGATGTAATACCCGCCGGCCCCGATGGTCAGGATCCCCGCAATCCCCAGCGCGGCCTGTCCGGCCGCACTGTTGAAATAGCCGCTCAAGCCGCCGCCGCCTTCCGCCGCCTCGCCGGATCCGGTCAGCACCGACAGGGCCAGAATGCCAAGGCCCAGGTGGATCAGCCCGGTCACAATCATGCCGGCGCGCGCGATCAGCCCTTTCGCGCCGCTGCCATAGGCCTCCAGGTCCCAGAAACTGTCCACCATGCGCCACACCGCATAGGCAAACAGCCCGATGGTGATAAGGATGATGACCGCCGTGCCCCAGCCGCCTTGCAGCCATTCCAGCGCCGCCGCCGTGCCCTTGGCCTCGCCGCCCTCCCAGATCGAGCGCAGCGACACGCCGGCCACCGCCAGATAGACCAGGGCGCGGCCCGCATATCCGGTTCGCATCACCGGCACCGCCCAAGCAAAATCCGCCGGATCCACATCCTGCAGACGCTTGCGGCGGGCATCGGTGAAAAAGCTGTCAGAGGTCATGGCATCAAATCCCGGCTGGGCAAAGAGAGGGCTCTCTCTAACTCAATGCGCCAAACCCGGTTTTGTTCCCGTTTGTTACCGCGCCCGGGCCGCCGCGGCGGCCCGGCCCTGAAACGGCAAAGCCCGGCACAGCGGCCGGGCTTTCAAATTCACCAGACTGTCCGGGCTGTTATGCCGCCAGCCCCTTGGAGCCGATGTCCAGAAACTTCTGGCGCCGGTCCTTGACCAGCTCGGCGGCGTCCTTGTCCATGAGCTCGTCCAGCATCTCCTGGATGGCGCCGCCCACGGCCTTGATTGCCGCCTTCGGATCCCGGTGCGCACCGCCCAGCGGCTCCGGGATGATCCGGTCATTGACGCCCAGCTTGTTCAGGTCCTGCGCCGTCAGCCGCAGCGCTTCCGCCGCTTCGCGCATCTTCTCTGCATCCTTCCACAGGATCGAGGCACAGCCCTCCGGCGAGATCACCGAGTAAATCGAGTGCTCCAGCATCGCCACCCGGTTGGCGGTGGCAAAGGCCACCGCGCCGCCAGACCCGCCTTCGCCGATGATCACCGAAATCAGCGGCACGCCGATCTTGAGGCACATCTCGGTCGATCGCGCGATCGCTTCCGACTGGCCGCGCTCCTCGGCGCCCTTGCCGGGATAGGCGCCGGCCGTATCCACCAGGGTGATCACTGGCAGCTTGAACCGGCTGGCCATCTCCATCAGCCGCACCGCCTTGCGGTAGCCCTCGGGCCGCGCCATGCCGAAGTTGCGCTCGATCCGGGATTTGGTGTCGCTGCCTTTCTCATGGCCGATCACCACCACCGGCTGGTCGTTGAACCGGGCCAGCCCGCCCATCACCGCCAGGTCATCGGCAAAGTTCCGGTCGCCGGCCAGCGGCGTGTACTCGGTGAACAGCGCCTCGATGTAATCCTTGCAATGAGGGCGTTCGGGATGGCGCGCCACTTGGCATTTGCGCCAGGGCGTCAGGCTCTTGTAGAGGTCCTTCAGCAGCTGCGCCGCCTTGGCGTCCAGCGCCTTGGCCTCATCCGCCACATCCATTTCCTCATTCGCGCGCGCCAGCGCCCGCAGCTCTTCCGCCTTGCCCTCGATTTCGGCCAGCGGTTTTTCGAATTCCAGATACTGGGTCATGTTGCCTCTGCTCTGCAGGTTTGCAGCTATATGGCCTTCTGCGCCGCAAGATGCAACTCGGCAAGATCCGGGATCATGGGCTTGGGCGCCACAGGCAGCCACCGCGCGGCAGCGGCAGGTGCCGCCAAGCGCTAAGCCCGTACAGAGGGAGCGCCCCGCCTTATTGCGGCCAGATCACCGGATAAAGCGAGGCCACCAGCAGCAACGCCATGGTCCAGTTGAACAGCACCAGGCGGCGCGGGCTGGTCAGGAACCGCGCCATCTGCTGGCCCAGCACCGTCCAGGAGCCGACAGAGGGCAGGTTGATGGCGCCGAAAATCACCCCCACCAGCAGGATCGCCGCCAGGGTCTGATCCGGCGTGTAGACGCTGATCGCCGTGAGGGCCATCGCCCAGGCCTTGGGGTTCACCCACTGAAACGCCGCCGCCTGCAGAAAGGTCATCGGGCGGCCCTCCGCCCCCTTCGCCTGCACCGGCGCGGCATTTGCAATTTTCCATGCGAGCCACAGCAGATAGGCGACCGACACCACCTTCAGAACCGTGTAGCTGACCGGGAAGGCATCAAATACCTGCACCAGCCCGGCACCGACCAGGAGCACCATGAACACAAACCCCAGCGCCACCCCCAGCATATGCGGGATGGTGCGGCGGAAGCCGAAATTGGCGCCGGAGGCCATCAGCATCAGGTTGTTCGGCCCCGGCGTGATCGAGGAGACAAAGGCAAACAGCGCCAGCGCGGTGAGGAGTTCGTAGGTCATGCGCAAAATCATTGCGCCAAACCCGCCAAATGAAATTGCGTTTTGCTGTGTTCTGCGCCTATTTTCGCAATCAATGGCGAAGAATGACAAGATAAACCAGCAGATATTGCAGGAGCTCAGCCGCGACGGCCGGATCAGCAATCTTGAGCTGGCAGAGCGCGTGGGCCTCTCCCCCTCCGCCTGCCTGCGCCGGGTGCAGGAACTGGAGCGCGCAGGCGTCATCACCGGCTACCGCGCGGTGCTGGACCGGCAGAAGCTGGGGGTAGGGTTTGCCACCTATATCGGCGTCGGGCTGGGGGAGCACACCAAGGAAGCCCAGGAAGCTTTCGAGCGCGCCATGCAGGCGGCGCCGGAAGTGGTCGAATGCCACAATATCACCGGCACCATTGAATATCTGCTGCGCGTCGAATGCGCCGACCTGCCGAGCTACAAGCGGTTCCACACCGATATCCTCGGCACCTCGCCTTATGTCACCGCGATCACCACCTATGTGGTGATGGGCTCGCCCAAGGATCTGCGGGCGTGAACTCTGGCTGAGGCTGGATATTGAGTATTTGGGGAAAGATGAAAGACTGATGCGCTTCATCTTTCCCCAAATACTCACTGCGCTGCGTTGGCTTCAGACGCGCGGCTGCAGGTGTTGCGCACCCTGCGTACGCCGCTCTCACGGGATCTTAGGCCGCCGGTGGCAGTCTTGGCCCCGGTCGCGATCACCCGCCGGGGCTTGGCTCCCCGGCACCCTTGGAACCGGACTCCCGCCTGGCAGCGGGGCCGTGCAGAGACAACGTTTAGCACGCGGGCGGATACGCCCGTCCATCTCCGCCATTCTGGCGGCGCCGCCAGTCCTTAACCGCCTTCGCTGAACCGGAACGTGGATACAGGATGAAACGGAACAGACGCACCGGCAGGGCAGGGGCCTTGGCCGGCGGTTTTTGCGTGCCCCGCCTTGGGGGCGTTACCCGTCCTGCAGCAGCGCCCGCATCGCAATCTCCGGCGAGGCCAGAACCGGCACCTCTGTCTTCACCCGCAGCAGTTCTGCCGCCCCGGACATCGAGGCTTGCGCCAGCACCACGCAGGCAAAATCCATCGCCGCCAGCGATTGGGAAACATCCCTGGCAACAGCCGCGGCAAAACCGGCGCTGTCCCCGGCCTCGAACAGCGGCCAATGCAGGCCCAGAAACAGGGGTGTCAGCTGCGGATCGTGCGCCCCGAACGCCCGCCGCAGCAGCGCCTCCGAGGGTTCTGCCGTGCTCTGCAGGCAATGGGCCATCAGCACCGGCCCGCCGATCCGCGCCGCCTCTTGCATCATCGGCCAGTCGATGCGGGTGGCGCCGGCTGCCTCCGCCGCCGGGCCAAGGGTGGTGCAGGTGCATAGGACCGGCCCGTCAACTGCGGCAACCGCCGCGGCAATCTCTGCCCCGAGGGCGGCATCAATCCCATCCTGCGCCCTGTCCAGCCAGTCAGCGCGCACCTGCTGGTCCAGATCCGCCCCCGGCGCCAAAGTGCGAAAGGTTTCCACATGCACCGCAGCCGTATGCAGCAAGGTCAAATCCGGCATTCTTCTCTCCAACCAAAAAGGGCGCCCCCGCGGGACGCCCTTGAAACCTTCACGCGCGGACCGGCGTCAGCTGCCCGCGATCAGCTCGGCCTGCGCCACAATCACCTCAGCCTGCTTGATCGACGCGATGTCGACAAGACGGCCCTTGTAGACGGTGGCGCCGGCACCCGACGCCTTGGCCTCTTCCATCGCCGCCAGGATCTCGCGGGCTTCTGCCACCGCCTCCTCGGACGGGGTGAACACCTGATTGGCCAGCGCGATCTGGCTGGGGTGGATCGCCCATTTGCCGACCATGCCCAGCGTCGCGGAGCGTTTTGCCTGGGCGATATAGCCCTCCTCGTCGGAGAAGTCCCCGAACGGCCCGTCCACCGGCAGGATGCCATGAGTGCGGCAGGCGGCAACGATCGCGGCCTGCGCCCAGTGCCAGGGGTCGGACCAGTGCTTCTGGCCCTCGCGGATCATGTAGTAATTCTCTTGCGTGCCGCCGATGCCGGTGGTCTGCATCCCCATCGAGGCGGCAAAATCCGCAGCGCCCAGGCTCATCGCCTGCAGGCGGGGCGAGGATTTTGCGATCTCTTCCACATGGGCGATGCCCGCTGCGGATTCGATGATCACTTCAAAGGACACCGGCTTGGTCCGGCCCTTGGCGCGCTCGATGGCAGTGACCAGCGCGTCCACCGCATAGACATCCTCGGCGCAGCCCACCTTTGGGATCATGATCTGGTCGAGCCGATCGCCCGCCTGCTCCAAAATGTCCACCACGTCGCGGTACCAGTAGGGGGTGTCGAGCCCGTTGATCCGCACCGACAGGTATTTGCTGCCCCAGTCGACGCTGTTGATCGCTTCGATCACATTGGCGCGGGCCTGGTCCTTGTCGCTGGGCGCCACCGAATCCTCCAGGTCGAGGTTGATGACATCCGCCGCGGAAGCCGCCATCTTCTCGAACAGCTTCACTTTGGAGCCGGGGCCGAACAGCTGGCAGCGGTTGGGGCGCGCCGGGGCGGCGGGCTGGATGCGGAAGCTCATGGGGCAATCCTCCAGGTAATGACATTTCAATTCTGCTGGGGTGAAGTGTTAGAAAGTTGCGCTGGCATGTGCAAGGGAATTTTGCACATGCAGAAAGCGCCGCTGCGCTGCGGCGCCGCAAACATTGCCGCAAACAGGCGCGCAGGGGCAGGCCGTCCGTGCGAGCAACCGGGCATGAGACGCGCATTCATTGAAAACTGGGCCCTGTTTCTGGGCATGCTGATGCTGATGGTGGCCAACGGCCTGCTGGTCACGCTGCTGACAATCCGGGGCGCGGGGCTGGGCTTCTCCGACCTTACCATCTCGATCATGCAGGCTGCCTATCCGGCCGGCGCCCTGCTGGGCACGGTGATGGCGCCGGGGATGGTGGCCAAGGTCGGCCACATCCGGGCGTTTTCGGCGCTGGCTTCGCTGGTGTCGATCTCGGCGATCCTGCATCTGCTGACCTCGGACCCCTATTCCTGGTCGGCGATGCGTTTTCTGGCGGGGTTCTGCTATCCCGGCATGTATGTGATCACCGAAAGCTGGCTGCAGGCGAAGTCGGAAAACAGCAACCGGGCGCAGATCCTGTCGATTTATTTCATGATCTGGATGGCAGGCCCGGCCATCGGCACCGCGCTGGTGGCGGTGCCGGACCCCGGCGGCAATCTGTTGTTCGGGGTGGTGTCGATCCTGATCTCGCTGTCGATCGTGCCGCTGCTCCTGTCGGGCAATAAGGCGCCGGAGTACCAGGTGCCGGACCGTATGCCGGTGCGCAAGCTATACCGGGTGTCGCCGATGGCGGTGCTCGGCAATCTGGTCAGCGCCGCCGCTGTAGCGGGCTGGTTCATCGCGCTGCCGCTTTATGCGCTGTCGCGCGGCATGAGTGCGGCAGAGGCTTCCGGCGTGCTGGTGGTGGCGATGGTTGTCGGCGCAGTGGTGCAGTATCCGGCCGGCTGGATCAGCGACAAGACCGACCGGCGGCTGGTGCTGATGGGGCTGGGCGTGATCGGCGGCGCTGCCTGCCTGTGGATGCTGGCCACCCCCGCGCCGCAGGCGCTGGTGATCGGCTTTGCGGTGCTCGCAGGCGCCAGCCTGCCGATGTATGCGGTCTGTTCGGCCCATGCCAACGACCAGCTGAAACCGGCACAGATCGTGCCTGCCAGCGGCACCATGGTGTTCCTTTTGAACGTCGGCCAGTTCACCGGCACGCTGGCCGCCCCAAATATGGTCAGCATTGCTGACGGAAATGGATTGCTGATCCTGCTCGCGACCTTGTGTTTTATGGTTGCAGGCGTTGCCGCGCTGCGGCGCAGTCAGGCCGATGCGCCAGAGGAAACCGGCTCTCAGCAGGCGATTGCAGTGCTTGGCGCGCCCCAAACCGGGGTGCTTCAGGCCGAATCCTGGCTGGAGGAGGAAAATAATGTCAGCAAGGGTGACATAACGCGGGAATCTCCTGCAAAATGACAAAACAGCAGGATAATCTTGCGTCTTAAAGGCGGCGCGCGGCGGAAAAGGTATGAACTTGTGCAGGAATCTCCGCAAACTCACCGGCAAGAGTGAAGAGGAAACCCGCCATGATCGAAACCCCTTATCTGCTGTTCCTGGGCGACGCGCCCGACATGCTGGCCGCCAAAGTTGCCATCGGCATCCGTGACTGGCGCCCCGACCACGCCATCGGCCAGATCACCCTGCCGGGCTGCGGCGCGGACCTGGGGCTGACCGAAATGACCCTGGCCGAGGCCAAGGAAGCCGGCGCCAAGACCCTGGTGATCGGCGTTGCCAACCGCGGCGGCGTGATCTCGCCCGCGTGGAAGAAGGTGCTGATCGAAGCGCTGGAGATGGGTTATGACCTGGCGTCCGGCCTGCACAACCTGCTGCGCGACGAAGGCGACCTGGTGGCCGCGGCCCAGACCCATGGCGGCACCCTGCACGACGTGCGTGTGCCCACCGTCGGCTATCCGATCGCCAACGGCAAACCGCGCAAGGGCAAGCGCTGCCTGGCGGTGGGCACCGACTGCTCGGTCGGCAAGATGTACACCGCCCTGGCGATGGACGCCGAGATGCAGAAGCGCGGCATGAAGTCGACCTTCCGCGCCACCGGCCAGACCGGCATCCTGATCACCGGCCACGGCGTGCCGCTGGACGCGGTTATCGCCGACTTCATGGCGGGGTCGATCGAATATCTGACCCCGGACAATGATGACGACCACTGGGACCTGATCGAGGGCCAGGGCTCGCTGTTCCACATCTCCTACTCGGGCGTCACCATGGCGCTGGTGCACGGCGGCCAGCCGGACGCGCTGATCCTGTGCCACGAGCCGACCCGCACCCATATGCGCGGCCTGCCGGACTATGACGTGCCCACCCTGGAAGAGCTGCGCGAAGTGGCCCTGCCGCTGGCACAGCGCGCCAACCCGGCCTGCAAGGTGGTCGGCGTCTCGGTCAACACCCAGCATCTGTCCGAGGACGAGGCGGTGAAATACCTCTCCGAGGTCGAAGAACGGATGGGCCTGCCCGCCGTTGACCCCTACCGCCACGGCGCCGGCCGTCTGGTGGACGCGCTGGCCGCGGTCTGATCTAACAGCCCCGCCGGAGGTGCTCAGGCGCAGCCAGGGATGCCTCCGGCGGGAGTATTTTGGGAAAGATGAAAAGGCAGGTGCCCCGGTTGCCGGGCATCGCGCCAAGGCCCGCTGCCGTTGCGCGCAGGGCCGCAGGAAAGGGCAGTTTCATGAAAATCACCGTCACCCCGGACGTCTTCAAACTGGCGCAGGTCTTCACCATCTCGCGCGGCTCGCGCACCGAGGCCAAGGTGCTGACCGTGCGGGTGGAGAAGGACGGCGTCACCGGCTGGGGCGAATGCGTGCCCTATGCCCGCTATAACGAGACGCTGGAGAGCGTGACCGCCGAAATCGAGGGCCTGCCCGCCGATTTCACGCGGCAGGAGCTGCAATCGCTGCTGCCCGCCGGTGCCGCCCGCAATGCAGTGGATTGCGCGCTGTGGGATCTGGAGGCAAAGCAGGCCGGTAAGCGCGTCTGGGACCTGGCGGGCTTGCCGGAGCCCAAGGCGGAAATCACCGCCTACACACTGTCGCTGGACACAGCAGAGAAGATGCAGGCGCAGGCGGCAGAGAACGCCCACCGTCCGCTTTTGAAGATCAAGCTCGGCACGCCCGATGACATGCCGCGGCTGGAAGCAGTGCGGGCCGGTGCGCCGGAGGCGAAGATCATCATCGACGCCAATGAGGGCTGGTCGGCGGAGGTTTATGCCGAACTCGCCCCGCATCTTGTGCGCCTCGGCGTCGAGCTGGTGGAGCAGCCGCTGCCCGCGGGCGAGGATGAGGCCCTCATCGGGATGGAGCGCCCGGTGCCGGTCTGCGCCGATGAGAGCTGCCATGACCGCGAGAGCCTGCCGGGCCTCAAGGGCAAGTACGACGTGGTCAACATCAAGCTGGACAAGACCGGCGGCCTCACTGAGGCGCTGAAGCTGCGCGAGGCGGCGCTGGCCGAGGGCTATCAGGTGATGGTCGGCTGCATGGTCGGATCCTCGCTGGCGATGGCACCCGCGACGCTTGTGGCGCAGGGTGCGGCGGTAACGGATCTTGACGGGCCGCTCTTGCTGGCCGAAGACCGCGAGGAACCTTTGACATTTGATGCCGGGGGCGTGCACCCGCCCAAGGCTGCCCTGTGGGGTTGAGGAGACAACAATGACCCGTACCGTTTATGTGAATGGCGAATACCTGCCCGAAGGTGAAGCCAAGGTTTCAATCTTTGACCGCGGCTTTCTGTTCGCCGATGCGGTGTATGAGGTGACCTCGGTCCTCGACGGCAAGCTGATCGACTTCGACGGCCACGCCGTGCGCCTGGAGCGCTCGCTGAAAGAGCTGGACATGGCGTCGCCTTGCTCCAAGGAGGAGCTGCTGGAAATCCACCGCAAGCTGGTGGAGCTGAACGGCATCGAAGAGGGCCTGGTGTACCTGCAGGTGACCCGCGGTTCCGACGGCGACCGGGATTTCGTGTTCCCCTCCGCGGACACCCCGCCGTCGCTGGTGCTGTTCACCCAGAACAAGCCGGGCCTGGCTGACAGCCCGGCGGCGCAGAAGGGCGCCAAGGTGATTTCGATCGACGACATCCGCTGGGGCCGCCGCGACATCAAGACGGTGCAGCTGCTGTACCCCTCGATGGGCAAGATGATGGCCAAGAAGGCGGGCTGCGATGACGCCTGGCTGGTCGAGGACGGCTATGTGACCGAAGGGACCTCCAACAATGCCTATTACGTCAAGAACGGCAAGATCGTGACCCGGCCGCTGTCCAATGACATTCTGCACGGCATCACCCGCGCCGCGGTTCTGCGGCTGGCGGCAGAAGCGCAGATGGAGATCGAGGAGCGCCTGTTCACCATCGAGGAAGCCAAGGAGGCGGATGAGGCTTTCACCACCTCCGCCAGCGCCTTTGTGATGCCGGTGGTGGAGATCGACGGCGTGCAGCTGGGCGACGGCACCCCAGGCCCCATCGCGAAGCGCCTGCGCGAGATCTATCTGGAAGAAAGCCGCAAGAAAGCCGTCTGAGGCTTCTGCTCCAGATCTGGAACATACAGAACGGGCTGGATTTTCCAGCCCGTTTTTCTTGGCACTCCGGTTGCCTTCTTGCCTCAGCCTTGCAGGCTGTGTGCGTGTGTGGAGTAGCCGCCTTGCAATTTAGAGTGTTTTACGGGATGTGGTCTGCAGCAAGAGATATCGTTTAAGGACCGGATTTTGAAACAGCATTTTCCGACCGCAGTTTTCTGCGGTTTCTTCGCTTTTGCTGCAGTAACCGCCGCCGGAGCGCAGTCAATTCCGGAGCGGACAGCTGTGGAGGCAATTGCCGGCCTGGATCACCGCACCAGTGACCTCTTTCTCGACACCGGCAGCGCTGGCGCAGGCATTCGGGCGGGCGTGCTGCTGGGGAGCAATTTTCGGCTATTGGCAGGCTTGTCCCGGGATTTCAGCAGGCTCTTCGAAGAAAAGGAGCGAAGGGATGGGACTGACCGCAGAACAAGCTACAGCCTCACGGCTGCCTGGGATATCGGGAGAGCGCATGAGGTCAGCCTTGGCTATCTCTACAACCGGTACGAACTTGCGTGGCAAGCCGCGCCCGGGCTGCGGACCATCGGCGAAAGCGAATCTGTGAGCCTGGACTACTCCCATTTTGCGGATTGGGGGCAGGCGGGAATTGGCGTGACAGAAATCCTTGGCAACGGTTCTGACCCGTTTCTCAGAGTGAATGGTGAATATAAACTGGCAGGCCTTGGCGGGCAGACGGAGTTTTATGCTCTAGGGGGTGCATACGGGGCAGTGGATGAGGATGACAAAGGGTTCTCCTTGGGGCTGCGTGCCAAAATGCCGAAGGGCTACAATCTTTATGCGTCTGCAGGCCGGAGCTATTTTAGTTCCGGCGGTGACAGCACCGGGTTCAGCTTGGCTCTCGTCAAATCCTTCGGTGCCAATGCAGAGCGGATTTTCCGCCGGCACTGATGGCGCAAACTTGTGAAGATCGCAAAGGCCGCCCTTTTGGGCGGTCTCTTTTGTTCAAAAGAGAATCTATTCCGCTATTCCGAGCGGGTACGGCAGGGCCGCAGGGCCTGTCGTTGAGGACGGTGAAACAGCGTATTTTCCAGCCTTCGGCGACAATGGGGCGCCAGACCGAATGACTGTCCCGGGAAATCCCTGCTTCGGCCCGGGATTTTAACTAATTTTATACAAAATGGGCGCGTCAACGGCGAAATAGGATAGTCTGAAACCCAGTTGAAGAGGCGCCGGGAGTTGCGCCGTCTGCCAGAGTAACAAGCCGCGGAGGGGCCAGATGGAACAGTGTTATCAGCCGGAAATGGGTCAGATGGCGGCGGCGCAGGCTGCGGAGCCCAGCGACACCGAAATTCTTGCAGCCGTCCGCCGGGTGCTGACCGCCGAGGTGGTGGAGCATACCGGCTACGCTCAGGCGCCCGCTCGCGGGGGCTGGTTTGCCGGGTCGCTGGCGGCACGGCTGGTCGGCAGGTTCCGCGGCTAGGCGCGCATCCGGGGGGGAGCGCGCCCGGCTGCGGAACGGCCGCCGGTTATTGATTGAGGAAATTCAAATGCAGGCCGCCCGGTTCGGGCGGCCTTTTTTGCCGCCCGCGAGAATTTTCCTGCTGTACGGCACAAGCGGCAGTGACCGCGGCGGAATGTGCTAGTCTGGTGCGGTGAACCAGGCGGGGAGGGGCGCAGATGCTGAGCCGGATTTGGATGCTGCTGGCAGCGGTGCTGATTGCCGCGCCCGCGGCGGCAGCGGACCAAACGGCAGGGTGCGGCGGCGAAATCCCCTGCGCGGTTGCGGGCGGCGAATACCGCATTGCCTTGCCGGCGGGCTGGCAGGGCGGCCCTGCTGTGATGTTTCTGCACGGCTATGGCAGCAGCGGCGCCAAGGTCATCGCAAACACCGGGCTGGTCAAGGCTTTCACTGCTCGGGGCTATGCGGTGATTGCCCCGAGCGGCCTGCCCTGGAGGCAGGGCAAGCCCGCGGACTGGTCCGTGCGCGACGGCTGGAACACCTATCCCCGCAACGACCTGGCCTTTCTGCGCGCGGTGCTGGCGGATGCTGCGGCGAATGCCCGCGTCGACCCGGACCGGCTGCTGCTGAGCGGGTTTTCCCGCGGCGGGTCGATGGTCTGGGAGGTGGCCTGTCTGGCGCCCGGCTTTGCCGCCGCCTATGCGGCGGTGTCGGGCGGGTTCTGGCTGCCGATGACGCAGGAGTGCAAGGGTCCGGTGCAGCTGCTGCATATTCATGGCTTTGCCGATACGGTTGTGCCGCTGGAAGGCCGCGCGATACCGGGCTCCGAAGCTGGGATCGTGCAGGGCGATATCTGGCAGGGGCTGCAGCTGTGGCGGCGGCAGAACACCTGCCCTAGCAATGCCGCGGGCCATGAGGCCGCAGACGGCGTCTGGCGCAAGCGCTGGGACTGCCAGGCCGGCGGGCTGGAGCTGATCCTGCACCAAGGCGGACATGGCCTGCCCAAGGGCTGGAGCGCCATGGCGCTCGACTGGTTCGAAGGGCTGGAGCGCTGAGCGGGGCAGGGCGGGGCTGCCCTGCCGGCTGTGCGATCAGCCGCCCTGCGTTAGCCGCTGCCTGAAGAACGCCAGGATATCATCCCGCGCCTGCAGGGTCGGGTGGCCTGCCTCATCCACCAGATGCGCGGTGACCACGCTGTGCGGGGTGGGGACGTGTTTTGCAAAGAACGGCGGCACCTCCCGCGCGGCGGCGCTGTCCGGCAGGGTGCGGGCGTCAAAGCGGTCTCCCAAAGCCTCGGCGTAGGCCGCAAAGCGCTGAGCCTGGCAGAAGGCGTCGCCCTGGAACCGGTAGGCCAGCACGCTGAGGTCCTCGCGCTCCAGCCGCTCACGCACGGCGGCCAGCTCCTCGGGCGGGCTTTCGAGGCCTGCGGGAGTGTCCAGCGGCAGCGACGGCTGCGCCAGAACCGGCGCCAGCATGGCTGGCTCCAGCATCATCGACAGGGCGAAATTGCCGGTGAAGCACATGCCGATGGCACCGGTGCCGGGACCGCCGCATTCGCGATGAGCCAACCGCGCCAGCGCCCGCAGCCACTGGGTTACGGGACTGGCGCCGCCGCCCGCAAAGGCGCGGAACTCGGCGCTGACGCAGGCGCGGCGGAACACTTCGGCGCCGTCCTCTGCCGTGGCCGCAGCGCCGTCACGCCCGAACAGCGAGGGCATGTAGACGGTGAACCCCGCATCGCGCACCCAGCGGGCAAAACGGGCCACATGCGGGCTGATCCCCGGCATCTCCGCCATCACGATCACCGCCGGGCCCTTGCCGGAAACATGCACGGTCTTGTCCGCATCGTTGAGAGTGATCCGGCGCGGTTCGAAATCCTCAAGCGCGTCATCCTGGTCCATCGGGTGCGGGGTCATCGGGGCTGTCCTTTCTGCCTTCGAAGCTGAGTCTCAATTTTGAACCCAGATAGAAATCCCCTATCTGGGTCCGCATGTCAAACTCAGCCTCTGATTCCCGTCAAACCCCGCCTGCCGTCCGCCGCCGCGCCCTGGTGCCCAAGGAGCAGTGCCCGATGGCGCTGGCCGCCGAAATCCTGGGCGACCGCTGGACGCTGCTGATCCTGCGGGAGGCGTTTTACGGGGTGTGCCGCTATGACGATATGCGCGAGGACCTGAAGGCGCCGCGCTCCACCCTGACGGACCGGCTGAACAGCCTGGTGGCTCGGGGGATCCTGGAAAAACAGCCCTATCAGGAGGCGGGCGACCGGGTGCGCCAGGCCTATGTGCTGACTGAGGCCGGGCGCGGACTGGCGCTGACCTTTCTGGCGCTGACGCAATGGGGGGAGGCGCATGTGACCGGCGGCGCAGCGCCGGTCGGGGTTGTGGACCGGGAGACCGGCGCGCCGCTGCGCGTGGCATTGGTGGATACGGAGGGCGCGCCGGCCGATCCTGCGCGCGCAGCCTTGCGGCTGAGGCGCTGAGGCCGCGGCCGCACCACCTCTTTTCACCTTTGGTCAAATACTCCGGGGTGAATTGGCCGTCAGGCCAAGAGGGGCAGCGCCCCTGCTGCCGCTTACTGCTTGTCCGTGACGTTTTCCTTGAAGGCCACCTTGAATTCGGCCTGCTTCTCCGGGCTGGCCTCGGTCTGGTAGCTGGCTTTCCACTCTTCCATGGTCATGCCGTAGTAGATCTCGCGCGCCTCGGTCTTGTCCATGTCGATGCCGCGCTCGTTGGCAGCCTCCTGGTACCAGCGCGCCAGGCAGTTGCGGCAGAAGCCGGCCAGGTTCATCAGGTCGATGTTCTGCACATCGGTGCGGTCTTCCATCAGGTGCTTTTGCAGGCGGCGGAAGGCGGCGGCCTGGATTTCGATCTCGGTTTGCTTGTCCATAGCAGAAAATCCTCGGGTATTCGGCGGGTTTGCGCACAGGCCTAGCAGCCGCGGCAGGGGCGGGCAATGGCGGGCTGCGGTCAGATCAGCTGCAGCGCCAGCCAGGGGCCCAGGGCCGTTGCAAAGATCATGATCTTGTAGGTGCCGAGCCAGCGGTAGAAGGTGAGGCTGACATCAGCAGGCGCCAGCCCGAACAGGCGTGCGTGCAGCCCGGCGGCCCAGTCTTGCATCAGCATCAGCAGAATGGCCGACAGGGTGAACAGGCCGATGTGCAAGACGGTCAGCCAGCCGAAAAAGGCAGAGAGGGCTTCCTGGGTCATGACGGCTCCCTTTCCGGAAAATCCCGCGTTTCTGTTACAGATATGGGGGCGCGGGGGCGGTTCGGCAACGCGGGCAGCCGTTTTCCGGCGCGGGAAACGGCCCGGAAAACACGTGTTTTCCGACCCGGAATTCGCGCCGAATTCCGGGTCAGAGACCAGAGGCGTCCAGCGCCCGGGGCAGGACGCGGGCGAGGCGCTCGGCCCAGGCGTGCTGGCCTGCGTGCTCGGCAATCAGGTCGTTGCGCAGCTCGATCAGCGTGTTGGGGCGGCCCGGCTTGGTGGCGTGAGTCTCGATCGCGTCGCCGGGCAGGTGGCCGGTGTAGGGCTCATTGACGCCGGCACACAGGCCGTCCTCGCGGTTCAGTTCCTCAATCACGAAGGGCGAGAACCGCTCGCCTTCGGGAAACAGGATGCCGATCTCCCAGGGCCGCGGCGGGCGGCCGCGCAGCTGGCGGGTGAAGCTGTGAACCGAGACGATCACCGTGCGCGGCCGTTCCGCCAGCCGCGCCAAGGCGCGGTGGTAGGGGCGGTAGCAATTCTCCAGCCGCTCCTTCAGCTCTGCCGCGCCGGCGTGCCGGTTGGCGGGGATGATGGTGCCGTCATAAAGCTTCATCAAGAGGGTCGGATCATCCTCGCCGCGGTTGGGGTCGATCACCAGGCGGGAGAAATTCGACGCCACCACCGGCGCATTCAGCATTTCGCCCAAGAGTTTCGACACCTCATAGGCGCCGACGTCATAGGCGATGTGGCGCTCCATATCCTCGCGGGGGAGGCCCAGGTCGCCGCCGCCGGCAAAAGGCGGCACAACATTTGTCGCATGGTCGCAGGTGATCAGCCAGCGGGCGGGCCGGTCGGCGCCGTGCACGAAATAGGGTGTATATGTCATGGGCCTGTCATCTTTTGGTGACGGCTGTTTAGGGGAGTTGCGGGAAAATGGGAATTAGGGGATAAGCAGCTCAACGCTGTTTGCGATAACATATTTCAGGTCCGGAGGAGTAGATCCCGATGAAACGCTCGCGCAATGTCAAGATTGTCGCCACCCTGGGGCCGGCTTCGGAAACCTATGAAACGATCCGCGCCCTGCATGAGGCCGGTGCCGATGTGTTCCGGCTGAACATGTCGCACGGCAGCCACCCGGAGATTGCCGAAAAGCACAAGATCATCCGGCAGGTGGAACAGGATCTCGACAGCCCGATTGCGATCCTGGCGGACCTGCAGGGGCCGAAACTGCGCGTCGGGGTCTTTGCCAATGGGGCCGAGGAGCTGGAGGAGGGGGCCAAGTTCCGCCTCGATCTGGATAATGCCGAGGGCGATGCCAGCCGCGTCTGCCTGCCGCATCCGGAAATCTTTCAGGCGCTGGAGCCGGGCGCGCATCTTTTGGTCAATGACGGCAAGATCCGCCTGGTGGTGGACGCCTGCGGCCCGGATTTTGCCGACTGCACGGTGGAGACCGGCGGCACCATTTCCAACCGCAAGGGGGTGAACGTGCCGGATGTTGTGCTGCCGCTGGCGGCGCTGTCGGAGAAGGACCGGGCGGATCTGGAATTTGTCTGCAATCTGGGCGTTGACTGGCTGGCGCTGTCTTTCGTGCAGCGGGCCAAGGACGTCTATGAGGCGCGCACGCTGGCCGATGGCCGCGCCGCGGTGCTGTCGAAGATCGAGAAGCCGCAGGCGGTGGAGGACTTCGAGGCGATCCTGGACGCCTCCGACGGGATCATGGTGGCGCGGGGCGATCTGGGCGTGGAGCTGCCGGTGGCAGCGGTGCCGCCGATCCAGAAGCGGCTGGTGCGCAAGTGCCGGGCCGCCGCCAAGCCGGTGATCGTGGCGACACAGATGCTGGAAAGCATGATCGAAAGCCCGATGCCGACCAGGGCCGAGGTCTCCGACGTGGCGACCGCCATCTATGAGGGCGCCGATGCGGTGATGCTGAGCGCCGAAAGCGCGGCTGGCCAGTATCCGGTGCAGGCGGTGCAGACCATGGACAAGGTGGCGATCGAGGTGGAGGCCGACCCGACCTATACCCAGATCATCGCCGCCTCGCGCTCTGCCAAGGGCACCACGGTGGCCGATGGCATCGTCGCTGCGGCGCGGGAGATTGCGGAAAAGACCGAGATCAAGGCGATCTGCTGTTTTACCCAATCGGGCACCACTGCGCTGCTGACCGCGCGCGAGCGTCCCGGCGTGCCGATCATCGCGATGACCCCGGTCAGCGCCACCGCGCGGCGGCTGTGCCTCAGCTGGGGCTGCAAATGCGTGATGACGCCGGAGCTGGACCGCTTTAAGGGCGCGGTCGTGAATGCGGCGCGCGCGGCCCGGGCGGGCGGCTATGCCGGGGACACCGACCAGATCGTGGTCACCGCGGGGGTGCCCTTCAACGTGCCGGGCACCACCAACATCCTGCGCATTGCCCCCTGCGACGAGCGGCTGATTTACAGCACCGACCCGGAGTAACCGCACCCCGCTTAGCGGGCTGATTGCCGGGGGCGTTGCGCCCCCGGTGCTGCCGCCTTGCGCGGGCGGCGCCCAACTGCTCACCTATGCCTGGGCGGCAAAGCCCGGCTGGGATGCCGGGAAAGACTGGCCTGGGGCGTTTTTCCGGGGTCCTCGGCGCTAATTCCAGAGATTCCGCTTGCCCCCCGGGTGAGGTTTGCTTAAAGGGCAGCTCTGTTCCGCGCGGCCGGCCGTCGAGGCATGCCGAGTCGCGCGTCTAGCGAACCCGCATTGAAGGAGACGGAAATGCCCAAGATGAAGACAAAATCGAGCGCCAAGAAGCGCTTTAAGGTGACTGCGACCGGCAAGGTCATCGCAGGTCAGGCCGGCAAGCGCCACGGCATGATCAAACGCACCAAGAAATTCATCCGTGACGCCCGCGGCACCACGGTTCTGTCGGCCCCCGACGCAAAGATCGTCAAGGGCTTCATGCCCTACGACCGCTAAGAGGAGATCTGAGATATGTCCCGCGTTAAAGGTGGTACCACGACTCACGCCCGTCACAAGAAGGTCATCAAGGCAGCCAAAGGTTACTACGGCCGCCGCAAGAATACCTTCAAGGTTGCCCGTCAGGCCGTCGACAAGGCGAACCAGTACGCAACCCGCGACCGTAAGAACCGCAAGCGCAACTTCCGCGCGCTGTGGATCCAGCGGATCAACGCGGCTGTGCGTTCGCACGACGAAGCGCTGACCTACTCCCGCTTCATCAACGGCCTGACCCTGGCCGGCATCGAAGTGGACCGTAAGGTTCTGGCCGACCTGGCCGTGCACGAGCCCGAAGCCTTCGGTGCGATCGTGCGCCAGGCACAGGACGCGCTGGCAGCCTAAGGCACCAGACGGATCTGAATTCAGAAAAGGCCGCTCCGGTTTGGAGCGGCCTTTTTTATTGGCGGGCGCTGTCAGCGGCGGCGCAGTCTCAGTTGCATTCCACGATCATCAGCCCCGTGGTTTCGTCCCGCCGTGTTGACACGCGGTCGGCGGGCAGATTTGCGCAATAGCCGTTCAGATCATAGTACCCAGCCAGGTTGGTGAATGATTGCTCGTCGACCAGGCGGTAGTTGATTGCGTTATTGCCGGACGGAATGAACACGCTTTTTTCGGGGTTCCCATCGGGTGAGATAATGTCGCCGCGGGTGACTTCCAGATAGGCCCAGGCGTTCTCTGGCACGCTGATCTTCTGGGTTGTCTTGTTTGCGAGCACTTCTTCAAAGTCCCGGCCGATCGTGGTTTGGGAGGACCACTTGTAAGCGTATTCGGTTTCCACCGAGGCGGTGACGTAATAGGTGCCGGAAACGGAGGCGCTGGTTGTCACGCTGTGGGTCTGGGACAGCGCGCGTTCGTAGGATTCCGTTTTGCGGGATGCAATTTCGGTATATTCGGTGAGCTCCATACCGGGGGTGATCGCTCCAACAATGGCGGTGACGTTCCGGGCAAGGACCGTGTTGCTGCTGTAGCCCACCACGCAAACGGCATCGAGTGAATCGAGGAAGTTCCCGCTGCTGCCGCCCAGGGCGATCACAAGCAGGTCCTCCCGGGAACAGCCCAGTTCCGCGGACAGCAGTTTTTCGTCATTCAGGATGCCGCCTTGAAGTGTTGTGCCGTCTGTAAAATAGAACTTGAGCCCGCTGAGAAAGCTGTCTCGTATGTCGTAGCCGATATCCTGGACGAGAATATCTGGCGACAGAGTGACCGAGTCGCCCATACCACCACCCTCGCCGCCGTGACGATCGCCGTTGAGGAAAATGGCGTCAATCAGAGTGCCGGTTTTGAGGCGCAACTCGCGCAGGGAAACAGGGTCGAACCGGCCGCCGCCGCCGCCGCCCATGTGGTGCTTGACGATCTTGCCGCCGCTCTCTTTGAGCTCCTTGATTTCGTTCTGGGAAAAAACCGGAAGTTCCTTGCTGAATGCGCCGTCCATTGCAAACCCTTTCAATGAATAGTGAACAATCAGAGATTGCGCATTGCCATCTGGATTCGTCTTTAAGATGATGCTTTTAAATTGCTTAAAACACGCAACCGGCTAGGGGCGCGTGGAAATTCAGTCAAAAACTGATTGGTGCAGGTCAGCCTCTGGGCAGGCGCAGGGTGAAAACGGTTTGCTCATCGTCCGATTGCGCCGTCAGCAGGCCGCCGTGGCCCTTGGCGATCTGCTGGGCGATGAACAGCCCCAGTCCCAGCCCGTTCTGCGAGTCCCGCATCTCGGCGCGGGTGAACGGCTCAAACAAGCGATCCATGGTTTCCGCAGGGATCGGCACGCCGGCGTTGGTGACGGACAGAAGAAAATCGCCGCCGTCGTCGCGCGCGGCCACCGTCACCGGTTTGCCTGGAGTGCCATGCGTCACCGCATTCGACAGCAGGTTCGAAACCAGCTGGGCCATGCGCTCCGGGTCGCAGTCGAGCGGATCCTGGAAGCTGTACTCTTCACGCAGCGGCGTGCCCGGATTGGCCAGCCGGATTTCCTCCACGGTCTGGCTCAGCACCGGCCGCAGCTCTGACTTGCGGGCGCGCTCGATCTCAATGCCGTTGCCCAGGCGGGCGCGGGCAAAATCGAGAATGTCGTTGATCAGCGACGACATGCGGGTGACGGACTGGCGGCCCAGGGCCAGGATCTCCAGCGCCTTGGCGGATTGCGGTTCGTTTTCCAAGAGCCGCAGCGCCGCGCCGACGGCCGACAGCGGGTTGCGCAGGTCATGGCCCAGGACCGCGATGAACTGCTCGCGGAAACGGGCCTCCTGCTCGCGGGTGGCAAGGTTGGCTTCGTTCTCCTTGGCGCGGGTGATGTCACGGGCGCTGCAGAAATAACGGCTCCCTTCCGGCACCGCGTTCCAGGACAGCCAGCGGTAGGAGCCGTCCTTGTGCCGGTAGCGGTTTTCGAATTGCAGAACCGGATGGCCGTGCTTGACGCGCTCGAACGCAGCCTCTGTCCGGGAGATGTCGTCCGGGTGCACGAAGTGGAAGAACTGGCGGCTTTCGATTTCCTCGGGCAGCAGGCCCAGCGTGGTGAACCAGGCGGGGTTGGTGTCGGTGAAGACACCGGAAGCGTCAACGACGCCGAGAAGGTCGGGGGTGACCTTCCAGGTCAAGGTGCTCCGGTCCAGGTGCGTCGGCATGGCGGTACATCCATTTTGCAAGGTGCCGTTTACCGTGCGCATGCAAACCCCCGCCTTGCAAGTGCTAACATGCCGGTCTGGCAGCCAAAATGCCGCCTTTGATCCTCCGCTGCCACGCCTGGCCGCTAGGCCTGGTGCCACAGGGGGCGGAAGCGGGCGCCGGCTGGGGCAGGGAGGCGGTGCCGGAGCCCAAAGGTGCTGCCCTGCTGCTGTTTGCGGGCCAGCGGAGGTCAGGCGGAACTTTGGGGCAGGGGTGCGGCGTTGAGCCAGTGACGACAACCCATTGGCCGGGACCGGAACAGGAGCACGCAATGACCGCCGCAGACCCCGCGCACAGCGATGCCGCACAGAAGACAGCAGCACTCTACCGGATGGATATGCCGGGCCATCTGTGCCCCTACGGGCTGAAGTCCAGGGCGCTGCTGCGCTGGAAGGGGTATGAGGTCGAGGACCACCGGCTGACCACCCGCGAGGAGGTTGAGCGCTTTCAGGAGCAGGCGGGGGTCGAAACAACGCCGCAGACCTATATCGGCGGCGAGCGGATTGGCGGTTATGAGGACCTGCGCGCCCATTTCGGCATTCCGGTCCGTGCTGAGGGGGAGACCACCTATGTGCCGGTGATTGCGCTGTTTGCGATGGCGCTGGGGATCGCACTGGCAGCGCAGTGGGCCGCCTTTGACGCGTTAGGCGCAGGCCGGACGCTGCAGTGGTTTGTCGCCGTTTCCATGTGCTTGCTGGCGCTGCAGAAACTGCGCGATGTGGAGAGCTTTTCCAGCATGTTCCTGAACTATGACCTGTTGGCCCGCCGGTTTGTTCCTTACGCCTATGTCTACCCCTTTGCCGAAGGGGTGGCGGGCCTTCTGATGCTGGCGGGCGTGCTGATCTGGCTGGCGGCGCCGCTGGCGCTGGTGATCGGCACGGTTGGCGCGGTGTCGGTCTTCAAGGCGGTCTATATCGACAAGCGGGAGCTGAAATGCGCCTGCATGGGCGGCAGCAGCGCGGTGCCTCTGGGCTTTGTCTCGCTTACCGAGAACCTGATGATGGCGGGCATGGGCGCCTGGATGCTGCTGAGCTGAGGGCGCCTAGGCTGCGATCCCGTGCGGGCCGTGGCGGATGATGGCCCATTGGCCGTAGGTGTCGTCCAGATCCAGTTTGATCGCCGCGGTGGATTTGCTGGAGGCGCTGCCGATCTCGGCCAGGGTGAACTCGATGCCGCCGGGGATGTCGATGCGGACCCGGTGCTCGCCGCCGCCATGCGGGGCCTGGATCGGGCGGCCTGAGGCGCTGAGCAGCCCCTCGATCTCCACCGTGGCGGTGCGGTTTTCGATGTCGGCCTCGTAGTCGATCCGCTTGATCAGCGTCTCATGCACGGTGTCGCACATGGCGCGGAACACCCACCAATGGGTGGCTTCCTCCTCCGTTTCGCCGCCCAGAAGCACGGTCTCAAGCGCCGCGCGCTGAGCGTCCGACGCGCGGTCGTCAATGATCGCCTGCAAGGCGCCCTTGCCTTCGAAGATCGGCCCGGGCCAGGCGTAGAGCAGGGTGGCGCGGGTGCCTGTGAGGTCCGTTTCCTCGAAATGGCCCTTGTCGATATGGATCACCTCGAACCCGGTGCAATGCCCGTGGGTGGGCAGATCCTCGAACTGGCAGGGGCAGCCATAGTTGCAGTTGCAGTTCCCGAAGCTGCGGCCTTCGATGTACCAATCCGCATGTGCCATGGCTGTGTCCTCCGGTGCAGCTGATAAGATGTGCGCGGAGTGTATCACAAAACGGGCATCAATTCAGGCCGGGAACCGGCCCGGCGCAGGGCGGCGACACAGCCGCGCGCCTTCCGCCGCCGCCCTCTTGCTTTCAGCCGCTCTTGTGGTAGCAGGACACAAGCAGAATTCGAGGGGCCGTGATGGACGATCTTAAAGCCAAATACCTGGGTCAGATTGCAGAGGCCGCCGACGAGGCGGCGCTGGAGGCGATCCGTCTTGCCGCCGTCGGCAAGAAGGGCGAAGTGGCGCTGAAGATGCGCGAGCTGGGCAAGATGACCCCGGAGGAGCGCCAGGCGGCCGGCCCGGCGCTGAACGCGCTGAAGGATGAGATCAACTCCGCCCTGGCGGCCAAGAAAGCCGGGCTGGAAGATGCCGCGCTGGATGAGCGCCTGCGCACCGAATGGCTGGATGTTACCCTGCCGTCGCGCCCCTCCCGCCAGGGCAGCCTGCATCCGGTCAGTCAGGTGCAGGAAGAGATCACCGCGATCTTCGCCGAACTCGGCTTCTCCGTCGCCGAAGGGCCGCGGATCGACACCGACTGGTACAATTTCGATGCGCTGAACATCCCCGGACACCACCCGGCGCGCGCCGAAATGGACACGTTTTACATGCACCGCGCCGAAGGCGACAACCGCCCGCCGCATGTGCTGCGCACCCATACCTCGCCGGTTCAGATCCGCTCGATGGAAAAGATGGGCGCGCCGCTGCGCATCATCTGCCCGGGCGGCGTCTACCGCGCCGACTATGACCAGACCCACACGCCGATGTTCCACCAGGTCGAAGGCCTGGCGCTGGACAAGGACATCTCGATGGCGAACCTCAAGTGGGTGCTGGAGGAGTTCGTCAAATCCTTCTTCGAGGTGGACGGCGTCGAGCTGCGCTTCCGCGCCTCCCACTTCCCCTTCACCGAGCCGTCGGCAGAGGTGGACATCCGCTGCTCCTGGGAGGGCGGTGCGCTGAAGATCGGCGAAGGCGACGACTGGATGGAGATCCTCGGCTCCGGCATGGTGCATCCCAAGGTGATCGCGGCCGGCGGCATCGACCCGGAGATCTACCAGGGCTTTGCCTTCGGCATCGGCATCGACCGCCTGGCGATGCTGAAATACGGCATCCCGGACTTGCGCGCCTTCTTCGACAGCGACCTGCGCTGGCTGCGCCACTACGGCTTCCAGAGCCTGGACATGCCGGCGCTGCATGGCGGTTTGAGCAGGTGAAATTGCTTGAGGTTGCAAACTAAGTAGCTAGGCTCGCCTCTTTTGGCGGGCCTTTTGCATTTAGGAGTTACTTATGAAGCGCAATGATGACTTGTTGCGAGAGATGCTATTTGAGTTTGAGGCGGATCAATCTGGGGTGCTGCATTTTCGGAAGTTTCTCAGCATGCCGCAGGAGCAAATCGAGAGGAACCATCATGTGTCTTTGCTGTCAGACGCTGGGCTGGTTACGCAAGTTTCTGAAACCGGCTTCAGGCTTACAAACATGGGGCACGACTATATTGAAGCCATCAGAAGCGATACGGTTTGGCAAAAGACAAAGGATGGGGCGGCAAAAGTTGGCGGCATGACATTGGGAATGATGCGTGATTTGGCTTTTGCATATCTAAAGCAAGAAGCGTCAGAAAAGCTGGGCATCACCTTTTAGAGGCGAGAGCCAATTTTTAAAACTCAGGGCGCAGCCCCGCATCGCGCCCGACCCGCCCCCCCCCAGCGCGGAATCAAGGCCGAGAGGCCGCCGCGCCATCGCCTGACCGCCCGCACGGGCAGGCGATTTGGTGACGCAGGCACATCAGCTTGAAGTTCTACGGACTGGGCCGGCATAAACTGCCAGACACCACCGTCGTTCGCCTCCCCGCGGTCAGGCGATGGCGCGGCTCCACGCTCCCCCGGTACGGGCTTTTCCACCTCACTGAGCGCCATCCTTGATTCCCCCAGCGCTGAACCCTTGAACCTTGGCGCATTCTTTGCCATTGCCTCAGGTCAAACACGCATGTCTGCCAAGGGGTCCCCGACCGATGAAATTCACGCTTTCCTGGCTGAAAGACCACCTCGACACCGACGCCTCGGTGGAGGAGATCACCGACGCCCTGACCGATCTGGGCCTTGAGGTCGAAGGGGTCGTCAATCCGGCCGATGTGCTGAAGGATTTTACCCTCGGCTATGTGAAACATGCTGAGAAGCACCCGGATGCCGACAAGCTGCGGGTCTGCAAGGTGGACACCGACGAGGGCGAGCTGCAGATCATCTGCGGCGCGCCGAATGCGCGGGAAGGCATCACCGTGGTGGTCTGCAAGCCGGGCATGTATGTTCCGGGCCTGGATATCACCATCGGCGTCGGCAAGATCCGCGGCATCGAGAGCTTTGGCATGATGGCCTCCGAGCGCGAGCTGGAGCTGTCGGAGGAGCATGACGGCATCATTGAGCTGCCCTCGGGCGCGGTCGGCGACAAGTTCGTGGACTGGCTGGCGGAGAACGATCCGGCCAAAGTCGACCCGGTGATCGAGATTGCGATCACTCCGAACCGTCCCGATGCGCTGGGCGTCTATGGCATCGCCCGCGATCTGGCGGCGCGCGGTCTCGGCACCCTGAAGACCCGCGCGTTCGAGGCGATCCCGGGCGATTTCGACAGCCCGATCAAGGTCACCATCGACGAAGACACCCTGGACGGCTGCCCGCTGTTTGCCGGCCGGGTGATCAAGGGGGTGAAGAACGGCCCCAGCCCGCAGTGGCTGCAGGACCGGCTGACGGCGATCGGCCTGCGCCCGATCTCGGCGCTGGTGGACGTGACCAACTTCTTCACCTTCGACCAGAACCGCCCGCTGCATGTGTTCGATGCGGTCAAAGTGTCCGGCAGCCTGCGGGTGCACCGCGCCCAGGGCGGCGAGACGCTGGTGGCGCTGGATGAGAAGGAATACACCCTGGGCGCGGGCCATATGGTGATCTCCGACGAAAACGGCGTGGAGAGCATCGGCGGCATCATGGGCGGCGCCGCGACCGGCTGCACCGAAGACACCGTGGATGTGTTCCTGGAGAGCGCGTTCTGGGATCACGTGCAGATCGCGATGGCGGGCCGGGCGCTCAAGATCAACTCCGACGCGCGCTACCGGTTCGAGCGCGGTGTGGATCCGGAATACACCATTGAGGGCCTGCACCGGGCGACCCAGATGATCTTGGATATCTGCGGCGGCGAGCCGTCAGAGATGGTGATTGCCGGCGACGTGCCGGATCATTCGCGCGCCTATAAGCTGGACAGCGGCCGGGTGCAGTCACTGGTGGGGATGGAGATCCCGGAAAGCGACCAGCGCCAGACCCTGACCCGCCTGGGCTTCCGCCTGGAGGGCAACATGGCGCATGTGCCCAGCTGGCGGCCGGATGTGCAGGGCGAAGCTGACCTGGTGGAAGAGGTCGCCCGCATCGCCTCGCTGACCAAGCTGCAGGGCAAGCCCCTGCCGCGGCTGACCGACGGGATTCCGAAGCCGGTGATGACGCCGCAGCAGCGCCGCCAGCAGATGGCGCGCCGCACTTGCGCCAGCCTCGGCTACAACGAGATCGTCAGCTACAGCTTCATCGACAAGGCCTCGGCGGCGCTGTTCGGCGGCGGCGATGATGCCACCATGCTGGCCAATCCGATCTCTTCCGAGATGTCGCACATGCGTCCGGACCTGCTGGCGGGCCTCTTGCAGGCTGCGGCCCGCAATCAGGCGCGCGGATTCATGGATCTGGCGCTGTTTGAGGCAGGGCCTGCCTTTACCGGCGGCGAGCCGGGCGAGCAGGTCAATCAGATCGCGGGCCTGCTGGTCGGGCGCACCGGACCCAAAGACGTGCATGGTGCCTCGCGGGCGGTGGACCTTTATGATGCCAAGGCGGATGCCGAGGCGGTTCTGGCGGCCATCGGCGCTCCGGCCAAGGTTCAGATCCTGCGAGACGGTGCTGCCTGGTGGCACCCGGGCCGCCATGGCCGCATCTGCCTGGGTCCGAAGAAGACCCTCGGCGTCTTTGGCGAGCTGCATCCGAAGGTGCTGAAAGAGATGGGGATCAAGGGTGCGGCCGTGGCCTTCACCATCTTCCCGGATGAGGTGCCGCTGCCGCGCAAATCCGGCGCCACCCGCCCGGCGCTGGCGATCAGCGACCTGCAGGCGGTGGAGCGGGACTTCGCCTTTGTGGTCGATGCGGATGTCGAGGCGCTGACGCTGGTCAATGCCGCTGCCGGTGCCGACAAGGCGCTGATCGAGGATGTGCGCGTCTTTGACGAATTCATCGGCGGCTCCCTGGGTGAGGGCAAGAAGTCACTGGCGATCACCGTGCGGCTGCAGCCCAGCGACCAGACGCTGAAGGAAAAAGATATCGAGGCGGTGAGCGAGAAGATCATCGCCAAGGTCACCAAGGCCACCGGCGGCACCCTGCGGGGGTGACGGCGGGCCCAAGACTTTTTGAAAAGTCTTGGCAAAAGTTTTGGGAAAACTATTGGGCAGCGCACCCGTTGGGGCGCTGCCTTTTCCGTTTCACCTGGCCGCAAAGAACTCCGCCAGCAGGTCGAACACCAGCCGGATCCGGCGGCTGGTATGCAGCTCGCGGTGGGTGGTCAGCCAGACCGGGAAGGTGATTGCATCGCTGCCGGGCAGCAGCCGCTCCACCTCTGGCGCGGCGGCGGCGACCTCGTCCGACATCGGGGTGATGCCGAACCCCTGCCGGACCAGTTCCCAGGCCACCAGGCCGCTGTTGGAACCGATGCGGAAGTTCTCCGCCGTGACCGGGATACCCATCGGGTCCAGATAACCAATCATCCGCTCCGTATCGCCGAATCCGACGAAATCATGGGTCCCCAGCTCCGCGAAGGACGCTGGTCGGCCGCGCCGGTTCAGATAGCTTTTGGCAGCATAGAAATGCCCGGTGGCCTCCTGCACCAGGCGGGCGATCAGCTCGGGCTGATCGGGGCGGACATGGCGGATGGCAATGTCCGCCTCGCGCCGCATCAGGTCGCGGATATCGTTGGCGGCCACCACGTCGATGGTGAGCTTCGGCGCTCGCTGGCGCAGCTGGTGCAGCACCGGCGGCAGCACATGTGCCGACATCACATCCGAGGCGGTGATCCGCACCGTGCCCTCGATGGACTGCGCCTGGCCGGAGGCGGCCAGGGTCAGACCGTTCGCGGCCTCGCCCATCTTGCGGCTGTGGGACAGCAGCTCGTGCCCGGCTTTGGTCAGCGCCAGGGCACGGCCGAGGCGTTCAAACAGCAGCACGCCCAGTTCCGCCTCCAGCGCCGCGACCTGGCGCGAGAGTGTCGGCTGGGTGAGGCCAAGCTGGCGCGCGGCTGCGGACAGCGATCCCGTCTCGGCAGTGGCCAGAAACGCGCGAATATGGTTCCAGTCTGGGTTTTCCATGCAAATATGTATAACAACCTTGCGGATTTCGGCAATTTCTCTGTGGTCCTTGCATGGATAGGCTCAGGGTCAGCAAGGAGAGCCGCCATGACAGCCGATGCCCGCTTTTGGGACAGAATCGCCCCGAAATACGCCAATGCCCCGATCCGGGACCTCGATGCCTACCGCTACACGCTGGAGCGGACCCGGTCTTACCTGAAAGGCAGCGACAGGGTGCTGGAGCTGGGCTGCGGCACTGGCTCCACCGCGATTGCGCTGGCCGCCAGCGCGGCTGAGATCACTGCCACCGACCTGTCTGAGGGGATGCTGAAGGTGGGGCGGGAACGGGCCTGGAATGCGGCGGCAGCAAATGTGGATTTCCGCTGCTGCGGCGTGCTGGACGCGCCGGAGGGGCCGTTTGATGCGGTGATGGCCTTCAACCTGCTGCATCTGCTGCCGGATCTGGAGGCGGCGCTGGCCTCGATCGCGGCCAAACTGCCCGCGGGCGGACTGTTCATATCCAAGACACCCTGCCTGGGCGAGGCGCGGGGGTCCTGGAAGTACTGGATGTACAGCATTGCGATTCCGCTGATGCGGCTGGCAGGCAAGGCGCCCGGCCATGTGGATTTCCTGGATATCCGCACGCTGGAGGCAGCAGTGCAGCGCGCAGGCTTTGAGATCATCGAGACCGGCAACTACCCGGCGGACACGCCCGGGCGCTACCTGGTGGCGCGGCGCCGCTGAGGCGTTGCCTTTTGCGCCGGCGCGCTAGGTTACGGGGTGGAGGCGTCCCGGATGTTTGAGGACCGGATCACTGCCGGGCTTCAGCTGGCCGAGAGACTGGCTGAACTGGAGATGCAAGACCCCGTGGTGCTGGCGCTGCCGCGGGGCGGGGTCCCCGTGGCGCTGCCCATTGCGCAGAAACTGAACGCACCCCTGGACCTGATCCTGATCCGCAAGATCGGTATGCCCGCCAACCCGGAGCTGGCGGCCGGCGCGCTGGCGGAGGGCAGCAAACCCATTTTCAACGACGCCCTGCTGCAGGCCATGGGCATGAAGCCGGAGGATTTTGTCTCTCAGGTTGCCGAGGCGCGCAAGGAAAATGCCGCCCGCCGCGCCAGCTATTTGCAGGGGCGCGACCCTGTGGATCTGGAGGGCCGCACCGTTATCGTGGTGGATGACGGCATCGCCACCGGCGCGACCTTCATGGCGGCGCATTTCTGGCTCAAGGAACGCAAGCCTGCAGAGGTGATCCTGGCGGTGCCGGTGGCGCCGCCGGAAGCGGTGGACGAACTGCGCCCGCTGGTGGATACTGTGGTCTGCCTGCTGAGCCCCAGGGAATTCTGGGCGGTCGGCGCGCATTACAGGGATTTTGCACAGACCAGTGATGATGAGGTCACGGCTGCCTTGGCTGCGGCCCCGCAGGCTGGCGCAGGAAAGGACAAGACGTGGTATTGAAGGTATATCTTTCGGGCGAGATTCACACCGATTGGCGGGAGCAGATCATCGATGGCGCACAAGGGCTGGAGGTGAGCTTCAGCGCGCCGGTCACCGATCACGATGCCAGCGACGATTGCGGCGTGGCCATCCTTGGGTCTGAGGAGAACAAGTACTGGCACGACCACAAGGGCGCGATGGTGAATGCGATCCGCACCCGCAAGGGGATCTCGGACGCCGATGTGGTCGTGGTGCGGTTCGGCGACAAGTACAAGCAGTGGAATGCGGCCTTTGACGCGGGCTATGCCGCTGCCCTGGGCAAATCCGTGATTGTGCTGAGCCCCCCGGAGCATCAGCACGCGCTGAAGGAAGTCCACGCGGCGGCGCTGGCGGTGGCAGAGGAGCCGCGCCAGGTGGTCGAAATCCTGCGCTATGTGCTGACCGGCACCCTGCCTGGATGAGCTGTCCGGTTCTGGAGACGGAGCGGCTGGTCCTGCGCCCGCATCGGGTGCAGGATTTTGCTGCCGTCGCGGCGCTCTGGGCGGAGCCGGAAGTGGTAAGGTTCATTTCAGGCCAGCCCTCGACCCTGCAGGAAAGCTGGACCCGGCTGCTGCGCTACATCGGCCATTGGCAGGCGCTGGGCTATGGCTATTGGGCGGTGACCCTGCGCGGCAGTGGCAAGTTCATCGGCGAGGCGGGATTTGCCGATTTCCGGCGCGCGATGGAGCCGCCGCTGGACGGCATCCCCGAAGCGGGCTGGGTGCTGGCGCCGCAGATGCAGGGCCGGGGGCTGGCAACCGAAGCGGTGCGCCGTATGCATCAGTGGGCGGCGGAGGCCACGGATTGGGCGGAGACCGCCTGTATCCTTGATCCCTCTCACGCGGCGTCCCAGCGGGTGGCGCGCAAGCTGGGATACACCCCTGCAGGCGAAGCGGTGTACAAGGACGCCCCGGCGCTGGTCATGAAACGGCCGGTCGCGCGCGTCTGAGGCGGGGGTCTCCCGCCCCTGAAGGCGCTTCGAAGGAAGCGCCATGCAGCGTTGGTCGGGGCGCCGCGCTTTGCGCGGCGCGGCGGTGGCCCGCCCGCTCGGGCGCCGCTGGGTTTTTACGGCGGTTTTCCCTTTTTGCGGTCATTCAACGCTTCGTTAAGCGCGGTGGCCTAGGGTGATGGAAAAGACACCAGACAGTTGACAGGGCAGCCGCTCGCTTAACCGGGCGATGCCGGGATATGCCATGACGAACCGCCGCAGACCCCCCTCGCAAATCACCCCGCAGATTGAGGATGCGGGCCTGTTCAAGCGCGAGGTGCGCGACGTTCCGGTGGAGCTGGTGCCGGTGTTCAGCCGCAACAACCGCCGCGATCTGGTGGTGACGGGGATCGTCCGGCCGGGGACTGAGATTGAAGTGGTATTTGCCGGCCGCCGGATGCGTGAAGCGGCAGCGCTGGTGGAGCGGATGAAGAAACTGCGGGCGCAGGGGGTGCGCGCGGCGATGACCGGGCATGACGCGATGGTCCGTATTCAGCAGCTGCGGCTGCCGGTCCAGGTGCGCGGCACCTGGCGGCTGCGGTTCGAACCCGATGCCTCCGGCTGGGAGGTCAAGAGCTACCAGCTGCTGGCCGCGCAATGGGCCTTTACCGATCTGGACGGGAGCACGGTGGTCTGCGGCTGGCCGCCCGAACAGCCGCAGGACAGGCGGCTGGAGCGGGGCCGTGCGGCGCGGGCGCGCCAGGCCGCCGCGAGTGCCGCCACCGCCGCCCGGGCGCGCTGAGCCGGCCGCTGCCGCAACGCAGAACGCCCCGCCGCAGGCGGGGCGCCGGGCCCAACGGGATGAGGCCCGCAGGGGCCGAAGACGGGCGGGAGGGCTTCAGCCTTCCTTTTTGACTTCCACTGTGTGCGGGTAGGGGATCGAGATGCCCTTGGCGTCAAACGCCTCTTTCACGCCCTGCATCAGGGCAAACTTCAGCTCCCAGTAATCCTCGGCCTTGCACCAGAGCCGTGCGGTCAGATCGACGGAGCTGTCGCCCAGATTGGTGACCCGGACCCAGGGTGCGGGGTCCTGCAGCACCCGGGCGTCGGCGTTCGCCTGCTCCAGGATGATCGCCTTGGCCGCCTCGGCGCTGTCGCCGTAGTCGATGCCGAACACCAGATCGGCGCGGCGGGTGGGGTGATGCGAGAAGTTGGTGATGATCGCGCCCCAGGCCTTGCCGTTGGGAACGATGATCTGCACGTTGTCCGGCGTCGCCAGCTCGGTCACGAAAAGGTTCAGATCCTTCACGGTGCCCGAGGTGCCGCCGATGTCGACAAACTGGCCGATCTTGTAGGGGCGGAACAGGATCAGCATGACCCCCGCGGCCAGATCGCTGAGCGTGCCCTGCAGCGCCAGACCGATCGCCAAAGTGGCGGCGCCCAGCATGGCGACCAGGCTGGTGGCCTCGATCCCGAAGATGTTGAGGATGGCGACCAGCACCACCAGCAGCAGCACCCAGCGCACCGCGCTGGCGGCAAAATTGCCTAGCGTCGGGTCGATCTGCGGCGTGTTGTTGATCCGCCGCCGCACCACGCTGCTGATCCAGCCGGTGGCAATCCAGCCGAGGATCAGCACCACCAGCGCCTTGGCGCCGCTCACCATCAGGGGCCAATAGGCGCCTGCCTCTTGCATCATCTGTTCCATCTGCGCTGTCCCTCCGCGCTGTCATTCATTGCGCCGGACTGTCGAGGAAGAGCCGGGCTGTGGCAATAGGGCGCAGCGGGGAAAGTTCGGGCGGTGAAGGCTCAACTGACGCGGGAGGCGTGAAGCGCTGCCAGCGCGGTGCAAGGGCTGGCGGCGGAGGGGGCGGTTTCTGCGGGTGCCTGACTGCGCCCTAAAGCACATTAAAAAGCCCCGCCGGTTGGGCGGGGACTTTCTGGTGCGGCAGAGAATGCCCCGTCTGGAAACAGAAGCGGCGGGCGGGGAACAGGCCGGGCGCTGGTCAGACCAGGTCGAACTCGTCCGCGCCCATTTCCTCAGCGGTTTCCGGCTCCGGCATGGCATAATCGTCCAGGCTCAGCGCTGCCATCAGGTTCTGTCCGGACAGATCTTCGATGCCGCTGAGCGCATCGTCATAGGCCGCCAACAGCGCATCGGCGTCCGCGAAGCCGCCCTCCGGCGCTGCAATGCGGAACAGCTCCCCCTGGGAGCCGTCCTCGCCAGGGCCGTAAAAGACGACGCCCTCCACCGCGGCCAGATTGCCGCCCATCTCATCCGACAGGTAATAAGACAGGTAGTTTTCAAAGGTGGGCTCGGTTCCCTCGGGAAGCGCAGGCACGCTGTAGGGGTTCGGATCGGGTTCTTCGTCCAGAATGTAGGTGCCCCCAAGCGGCTCGCCGGTTTCGGAAAACACCTCCCCGAAGAAAACCTTCCCATAGACGGGATCTTCCGGCTCCTCCGGCTCCTCGGGGTCGCTGCTGACGGCCTTGATCGAACCTGCGCCGGTGGTCGTTGAGGTGGCTCGGATGCCGAAAACGTCGATTTCATCCAGGTCTTCGATGTCCAGGGCAACCGTCATCGTATCCCCGGCCTGCAAGTAGGTTTCCTTGGTTTCTCCTTCCGGGCCTAGGCCGGGGCTGCTGAGTTCGGTGGCTTCGTCCCACTGCACCTTTTCGCCGTCCAGTCTGGCGCCGTTCATATTCAGCGGGCCGCCCAGGGATTCGCTGGAGCCGGAGAAGTCGTCATCGCCGAAGTAGACCGCGTTCACGTCCATGGCGCCTTCATCGACCGCGATATCGGCAAAGAATTCACCGTTCTCCTCGTAAACGGTGACGGTGTAGGAGAGGCCCTCCACCACATAGGTAAAGATCTTTGAAGTTTCAGGCATAGGGGTGCTTTCACTCATGACCGGAAATGGCTGAGCGGCCTTGCCCTGCCGGCCGTTGCTGTTCAGAAATGCCGCATTTTCACAAATTCGCCTTATTTTTAACAAAATTTGCGGGGGCTAAAAACCGCTCAGCCGGGAACAGATTTTACCGATTGTCTCCAATAGGTGAACAGCGGCTGGGCCGGGTGCACGGCTGCCTGCGGGTGACGCGCTGGACGTCCAGATAAGCAAAAGCCCCGCCGGTTGGGCGGGGCTTTCCCATTTTCACAGTGCTTGCGGGCCTAGGCCTTACTGCTTCAGCGCCAGTTTCGGCGACAGCACGTCCAGACCCAGGGCTTCGCCGACCGCGTAGTAGGTCAGCTGGCCAGCGTGCACGTTCAGGCCGTTCAGCAGATGCGGGTCGTCCTCGCACGCCTGGCGCCAGCCCTTGTTGGCCAGGTTCAGCATGAAGGGCAGGGTCGCATTGCCCAGGGCCTGGGTCGAGGTGCGCGCCACGGCGCCCGGCATGTTGGCCACGCAGTAGTGCATGATGCCGTCGACCTCATAGATCGGGTCGGCGTGGGTGGTCGCCTTGGAGGTCTCGAAGCAGCCGCCCTGGTCGATGGCAACGTCCACCAGAACCGCGCCCGGCTTCATCTCGGACAGCTGTGCGCGGGACACCAGTTTCGGCGCAGCCGCACCGGGAACCAGAACCGCACCGATCACCATATCGGCGTCGCGGACCAGCTCGGCAGTGGCGCCGGCGGTGGAGTACTGGTTCTTGAAGGAGCGGCCGAAGACGTCATCCAGGTACTTCAGGCGGGTCAGCGAGCGGTCGAGGATGGTGACATCCGCGCCCATGCCGGCCGCAATCTTGGCTGCGTGGGTGCCGACGACGCCGCCGCCGATCACCACAACCTTGGCCGGGGCCACACCGGGGACGCCGCCCATCAGCACGCCGCGGCCGCCGTTGGCCTTTTGCAGGGTATAGGCGCCAACCTGCGGGGCCAGGCGGCCGGCCACTTCCGACATCGGCGCCAGCAGCGGCAGGCCGCCGCGGTCGTCGGTGACGGTCTCGTAAGCAATTGCAGTACAGCCGCTTTCCAGCAGGTCCTTGGTCTGCTCCGGATCGGGTGCCAGGTGCAGGTAAGTGAACAGCAGCTGGTTTTCGCGCAGCATCTTGCGCTCAACCGCCTGCGGCTCCTTCACCTTGACGATCATGTCGGCGGTGGCAAAGATTTCCTCGGCGGTGTCCAGGATCGCCGCACCGGCAGAGACATAATCCTCGTCGGTGAAGCCTGCGCCCAGGCCTGCGCCTTGCTGGATCACAACCTCATGGCCGCGCAGGACGGCCTCGCGGGCGGCGTCCGGGGTCATGCCGACGCGGAATTCCTGCGGTTTGATTTCGGTGGGGCAGCCGATTTTCATCTGAGTATCTCCTCAAAACTCTCTGCGGTCATAATGCCGCAGGCAGCCCGGAATGTGCTGCTTTTTTGGGCGGATTAAAAACATGCCTTTCGAAGATTCTTCGCGTAATATGGCCGAACACAGCAAGGATCTTCGCATAATGCCGCTGGACGAAACAGATCGTCGCATACTCTCGGTACTTCAAAAGCAGGGACGCATCTCCAACGCGGACCTGTCGGAGCGGGTGAACCTGTCTGCTTCGGCCTGCCACCGGCGGGTGCAGCGGCTGGAGGCGGAGGGGTATATCCGCGATTATGTCGCGCTGCTGGATGCGCGCAAGATGAATGTGCCGTCGACGGTGTTTGTCGAGATCACCCTGTCTGGCCAGGCGGATGAGGTGCTGGACGCGTTTGAAAAGGCGGTGTCCAGAATCCCGGATGTGCTGGAGTGCCATCTGATGGCGGGGACGGCGGATTACATCCTGAAGGTGGTGGCGGAAAACACCGAGGATTTCGCCCGCATCCACCGCCAGCATCTGGCGCGCCTGCCAGGGGTGGCGCAGATGCAGTCGAGCTTTGCGCTGCGCACCGTGTTCAAGACCACGGCACTGCCGGTCTGAGGCGCTGGCGGGGGTGATTTGCGTGCACCTCCTGTACACCCTCTGTGCACCCCCAGCGCGCCATCCGCGCCAGCGGTGGACGGCGGCAGTAGCTGTTCCAGCCGGTTGCGCGGGCGCGCCTGGGCTTTGGGCTTGAATCCGGACGGAATTTCCGGTTGCCTTAAAGGAAGCTGCCGGCACGCGGTCTCCGGTCCGGGGGCGCAGCCGGCAGATGGTTTTCCGTTGCGCGCAGCCAGGTATTCCGCGGCTGTTCCGGCGGGATGACATCAAACATTCACATGCTGCCGGTAAAAGGCGGCGTTTGCACCACCTGACAAGGAAGGAACCCTGCCCGTGACCCGCGAATTTGAAACCGCATCCCTGGACTGGCTGGAAGCGGAGCTGCAGGACACGCTGGACGAGGATATCGAGATCGAGTTCTCCGAGCCGATGCTGAGCCAGGAGATCCGCAAGATTTATCGTGAGCAGCACCCGGAGATGCTCGACCGGCAGGTCTATTTCCGTAACCTCCTGCGGCTGCAGGCGGAGCTGATCAAGGTGCAGGACTGGGTGCAGCACACCGGCGCCAAGGTCTGCATTCTGTTCGAGGGCCGCGATGCGGCCGGCAAGGGCGGGGTGATCAAGCGGATCACCCAGCGGCTGGACCCGCGGGTGGCGCGGGTGGTGGCGCTGCCGGCCCCGAACCGCCGCGAGCAGAGCCAATGGTATTTCCAGCGCTACGTGCCGCATCTGCCTGCGGGCGGCGAGATCGTGCTGTTCGACCGCTCCTGGTACAACCGCGCGGGCGTCGAGCGGGTGATGGGCTTTGCCAGCGACGACCAGGTCGAGCAGTTCTTTCAGGACGTTCCAGAATTCGAGAGGATGCTGGTGCGGTCGGGCGTCATCCTGCTGAAATACTGGTTCTCGATCACCGACGAGGAGCAGCAGCTGCGGTTCATGATGCGCATTCACGACCCGATGAAACAGTGGAAGCTGTCGCCGATGGATCTGGAGAGCCGGATCCGCTGGGAGCAGTACACCAAGGCCAAGGAGGAGATGTTCAAGCGCACCAACATCCCCGAGGCGCCCTGGTATATCGTCGAGGGCAACGACAAGAAGCGCGAGCGGCTGAACTGCATCGAGCACCTGCTGACCAAGATCCCTTATGAGGAGGTGCCGGGCGAGAAGGTGGTGCTGCCGGACCGCAAGTACAATCCGGATTACGAGCGCCAGGTGCTGCCGGATGAGCTGTACGTGCCGAAAATCTATTGAGGCTTGAAGCCCCGGGCGCCGCAGCCCGCACATGAAAAAGGGCGCGCCGCAGCGCGCCCTTTCGCGGTTTGCCCGGTGGGGATCAGAACAGGAAGTCGCCTGCGCTGAGGTCTTGGGAGGTGATGCCTGCCAGCAGCATGCTGTCGCCGCCGGTGTCGGTGATCAGCAGGCCGTTTGCAGTCTGTTTGGCGTGGCTGTTCATCAGGTCGGAGTAGCTGGTGATGCCATCCGCCGCGCCCAGGTCGATGCGCTCGCCGCTGGCATTCGGGTTGAAATCGGTGACCGTGTCGTTGCCGCTGCTGAAGACAAAGATGTCAGCGCCGCTTTTGCCGGTCAGCCGGTCATTGCCCGAACCGCCGTCCAGAGTGTCGGAGCCGCTGCCGCCAATCAGCTTGTCCCTGCCGCCGCCGCCGTTCAGGTCGTCCGCGCCGCCGCCGCCGCGCAGAACGTCGTTGCCGGCACCGCCGTCCAGGCCGTCGCTGCCGGCCCGGCCAAGCAGCTTGTCGCGGCCGTCGTTGCCGCTGAGGCTGTCGCGGCCGCCGCTGCCGGTCAGGGTGTCATTGCCGCCCAGACCGTCCAGGCTGCCTGCGCTGCTGAGGGTCAGGATGTCATCGCCGGCGGTGGCGCCGGTGCCGGTGCTGCCGCCGGACCCGCCGCCGGAATTGCCGCTGTCGAGCTGCAGCGGCGCGCTGGTCTTGGCGAAGTTCTGGGTGACCATGACGGCGTCCCAGCCGTTGAAGCTGCCCTGCTCGATGCCGATGCCGATCACCTCGACATTGCCATTCAGGATGTTGGCGCGGTGGCCGGGGCTGTTCATCAGCGAATTGTGCAGGTCGACAACGTCATCGGCGAGACCGGCGGCGCCGCGCTCGCTTTGCCAGGCGATGTTTTCGGCCCAGGTCCAGCTGCCGGAAAAGACAAAGCCTGCGTCCTTCATCCGGTCGCCCGCGCTGGAGCCGCCAGCGCCGGTGTGGGAGAACACATCCTGCTGCAGCATCCACTCGCTGTGGTCTTCCGACGAATCGTTGAGGCGCAGCTCCAGCTGCACTGGATTGAGCCCGCGCGAAGTGCGCTCAGCGTTGATCAGGTCGAGCATCTGGCGCTCGAGTTCGCTTGCCTGTGACATCGTGTACTGCTCCGTGAGTGTGCCGGCTGTGCGGCGGTGCGCCAACCGGTTAACGGAAAACCAGAGGCCTGAAAGGGCGGCAGGGGGCAGAGGCGGGTTTGCGGCAAAGCTCTGCCCGAAGCGTGGGGCGCGATACGCGGAAACCTGCGCGCGAAGCACTGGCCAGCGGTCCGCATCCGCCACAGGCGCCATCCCGCCGCCGGACGGGGGCGGGGAGGGGCAGGGTGCGGAAAGGGATTCGGCCTATGGCTGCCAGGCGGCCGAGCAGAGGGGGATTTTCCAGCGGAGGGAACAGGAAGGCCGGGCGCCGGCGGGGGAAGCTGGCGGCGCCCGGCATCTATGGAAACCCGGAGAGGCGTGCCTTGTTTGCAGGGACCAAGACGGGCGCCGGTATTAAGGGGGGGACGCAGCCTGCCCCGGGTTTCAGAGTTCCGGGTGTTCCAGGCCCGGGCGGCGGGAGCAAAGTTAGGGAAACGCATCAGACTTGCCCGGCCGCAGTCCCTGTATAGCAGAACGGAAAGAAGAAATACACCCTAAAGATGTAATTCAAAATATCTCACGATTTTTGCGTGTGCTGCAAATTGCGCGGGCCGTGCGTGCAGCCGGTACAAATGACAAACCCCCGGGCGGGGCCGCGGGGGTCGTCTGATCTTATGTTCCGGCAGGTCCGGGGACCGCCGTAGTGCTGTCCAAAGCTGGAGAGCAAGGTATGCTTACAGCAGACCTTCGCGCTGGGCTTTCTTGCGTGCCAGTTTACGGGCACGGCGGATCGCTTCAGCTTTCTCGCGCGCTTTTTTCTCGGACGGCTTCTCGAAATGTTGCTTGAGCTTCATTTCGCGGAAGACGCCTTCACGCTGCAGCTTTTTCTTCAGGGCACGAAGCGCCTGATCGACGTTGTTGTCGCGAACACTAACCTGCATGTGGTTTTCACCACCTTTCTAAGTTGAGTTGCAAGGATTTGCAGGAAGTGGCCGTATAGCAAAGCGCGCTTATTTTGTCTAGTAGGGTGTCAGAACACTGCCAGCTGGAGGGTGAGATGACCGAAGACCAGGATCACGCGCAGGGCGATATCAGGGAAAAACTGCTGGATGCGGCACTGTTGCATGTGCCGTTTGACGGCTGGACGGAGGTGACGTTCCGCGCCGCCTGCCAGGACGCGGATGTGCCGGAGGTGCTGGCCCATGCGGTCTGCCCGCGCGGCGGAGTGGATCTGGCGCTGGCCTATCACGCGCGCGGCGATTCGCGGATGCTGGAACGGCTGGAGGCCGAGGATCTGTCCGGCCTGCGGTTCCGTGACAAGGTGGCGGCGGCGGTGCGCTTCAGGCTGGAGGCGGTTGACGACAAGGAGGCGGTGCGCCGCGGCACCACGCTGCTGACGCTGCCGCAGTATGCCGGCGACGGGGTCAAGGCGATCTGGAACACCTGCGACCTGATCTGGGAGGCGCTGGGCGACGGCTCGGACGATCTGAACTGGTACACCAAGCGCGCCTCGCTGGCCGGGGTCTATTCCGCCACGGTGCTCTACTGGCTGGGCGACGACAGCCTGAACCACCAGGCAACCTGGGATTTCCTGGACCGGCGCATCGACAATGTGATGGATTTCGAGAAGCTTAAAGCGGGGCTGCAGAAGAACCCGCTGCTGAAGCCGTTCCTGGTGGGGCCGAACTGGCTGGCGGAGCAGATCAAGCCGCCGAAAGACCGTGATGATCTGCCGGGGTCGCTGACCCCGCGGCGCTGAGCCGGACACAGGTTGACTGGCCGGACGGACCTGTCCGCAAAGCGCGCCGGCTGCGGCGCCTTTGCTGTTTGCGCATGCCCGGGCGGGTGCTAGGCAAGGGGCAAGGATCAGGAGGATATTTCCGATGACAGAGATGATGCGCGCCGTGGAGATCAGCAAGCCCGGAGGACCGGAGGTGCTGCAGCTGTGTGAACGCCCGGTGCCGCAGGCGGGGCATGGCGAGGTGGTGATCAAGGTGGCCTATGCCGGGGTGAACCGCCCCGACGCGCTGCAGCGCGCGGGCGCCTATGATCCGCCCAAGGGCGCCAGCGACCTGCCGGGGCTGGAAGCCTCGGGCGAGGTGGTGGCCGTGGGCGCGGGCGTTAGCGGTATCAGCGAAGGCGATCAGGTCTGTGCGCTGCTGCCCGGCGGCGGATATGCGGAATATGTGGCGACGCCTGCGGCGCATTGCCTGGCCGTCCCGGAGGGGCTGGACCTGAAACGGGCGGCCTGCCTGCCGGAGACCTTCTTTACCGTCTGGTCCAATGTCTTCACCCGCGGCGGCCTGAAGGCGGGCGAGCGGTTCCTGGTGCATGGCGGCTCGTCCGGGATCGGCACCACCGCGATCCAGCTGGCGCGGGAGTTCGGGGCGCGGGTGTTTGCCACGGCCGGTTCGGATGAAAAGTGCCAGGCCTGCCTGGACCTGGGCGCCGAGCGCGCGATCAACTACCGCGACGAGGATTTCGTCAAGGTGATGCAAAGCGCGGGCGGTGCCGATCTGGTGCTGGACATGGTCGGCGGCGATTACATTCCGCGCAACGTCAAGGCCATGGCCGAGGACGGGCGGCTGGTGCAGATTGCCTTTCTGCAAGGGCCGAAGGTGGAGCTGAACTTTGCCCTGATGATGGTGAAGCGGCTGACGCTGACCGGCTCGACGCTCAGGCCGCAAAGCGACCTGGCCAAGGCGCGGATTGCGCAGGATCTGCGCGAGGCGGTCTGGCCGCTCATTGAGGCTGGCAAGGTGGCGCCGGTGATGGACAGCGAGTTTGCGCTGGAGGACGCGGCCGCGGCGCACGCCCGGATGGAAAGCTCCGGCCATATCGGCAAGATCGTTTTGAAAGCCGGGTGATGCCTTGGGGGCACGCGAAAGGGCCGGCAGATCCGCCGGCCCTTTTTGTTGCGCGGCAGCAGCTACTGCACGGCGCGCCGGTACAGGTGCCAGGTGGCATGGCCCAGCACCGGCACCACGATGATCAGCCCGGCCAGGAACGGGATCGCGCCGATTACCAGCGCGGATCCGACAAGCGCGCCCCAGGTCATGCAGACCACGGGGTTCTTGCGCATCACCCTGATCGAAGTGGCCACCGCCACCGGCAGGCCCACGTGGCGGTCCAGCAGCAGCGGGAAGGACACGATGCTCATCGCCAGTGCGGCAAAGGCAAACACTGCGCCTACAACTCCCCCTGCAATGGCCATGATCCAGCCTGCGCGGGTGGTCAGCACGTCGGTGGCGAAGCTTGCGATCGAGGCCGGCGGCTCCGGCCCCAGGGTGCGGCTGTAGATCATGTCCGCCGCCACCAGCCAGATGACGAACAGCGCCGCCAGATACAGCCCCAGCACCAAAATGGCGCCAAAGGCCGGTGAACGGATGACGCTGAAGGCATCCACCCAGCGTGGCTCCAAACCTTCTTCGCGGCGCTTGGACATTTCATAGAGGCCGATTGCTGCGACCGGACCGAGGATCGCAAAGCCCATGATCATGGGCACGATCAGCGGCAGCAAGTTCATCGACAGGCTCATCACGATCAGCGCGATGCCGATGAGCGGATAAAACAGCACCAGGAACATCGCGTCGCTGCGGCAGGCGGCAAAGTCCTCCAGACCCGCGGCCAAAGAATGGATGATGTCATCCATGCTCAGGTCGCGTGCCTGGGGCAGGTCCCGGACGCCCTCGCTGCCCATTTCGCCAACAGTTTCACTGATATGGTGCCCGGTGGTTTCTGCACCCTGCAGAAGCCAGCTGAGCGGGTTACCGATTGTCTTTGCCATGCGCTTCCTCCTCCTCGCTGACCAAAACGGAAGTGCCGTTCAGGCAGGGCCGGGCGCGGCACGTGGGTTTATTGTAGCACGAAACGCGGCAAAGTCCGCTTCACAGCGCCTTTACTGCTGCGCGAGAAGAAGGCCGCCTTGCGGCGCCGGCCTCCGGCGGGAGTATTTGCGGAAAGATGAAACGGCGGCGGCTCAGGCCGCGTGCCCTGCAGCACTGCGGCGCCAGCTTCATCTTTCGCCGAAATATTCCGGGGTGAATTGGCCGAAAGGCCAAGAGGGGCAGCGCCCCTGCCTGGCCTGCACGCAGGGTCAGCGTACCGGCGCGAAGCGGGCGTTTTTCAGAGTGCAGTCCTTGATCGCATCGCGTCCGCAGGGGACAGGGGAGAGCGTTTTGGACAGGCAGATGCGGGCCTCCTGGATGGCGCCGTCCCGGCAGGTGATGGTCAGGCTGTCGCGCGACAGGGAGGGGTTCTCCTTCAGAAACGCATCTTCAACCACCGATGCGGGCAGGCTGACGGGTTTGTCCAGCTTGCGGAACACGGCGGGGCGGGTGACAGCGGCATAAGCCGCGCGCATCGCGCCGTAATAGTCCCGCGCGCTGAGGCCCGAGCAGGTGCCGTGTTTCTTCCACTGATGCCAGGCCAGGCCCGCGCTGCCCATGATGTCCGCCATCTCCCGGCTCATGGCGCGGCTCGGCGGCGCCTCAGCCGTGCGGCAATAGCTGGGCCAGCCGCGGTGGTACTGCGGCCAGAGCCCGTGCAGGGTCCATCCGTGATCGTGGCGGGCATCGCATTGGTCCGCGCCTTTGGCGTCGCCCTCCTGCGCGCACCAGTTCGGCGACCAGCTGAGCGCCAGCACGTAATAGTCGAACTCTCCCGCCGGCTCGCCCTCTGCCGCCGCAAGGGCGGCAAAACCGGTCAAAACAGCCGCCAAACCCAGCAATAACTTGCGCATTGGCCTCTTTCCTTATGAAATCAAGCTGACTATATAGGGCAGAAGTTCCCCGACAACGGAAACCTGCCCCGCCAGCCGGGGACGCCCTTTCAGGCGGCGGGAGAGATGTATCCGGGGATCAAGGTGTTTTAAGGAGATGAGCACATGGCAAAACCGTTGATGGCCAAGGCAACCGCCGTGTGGCTGGTGGACAATACCACGATCAGCTTCAAGCAGATCGCCGATTTCGTGGGCATGCACGAGCTGGAGATCCAGGGCATCGCCGACGGTGAAGTGGCGGTGGGCGTCAAGGGGTTTGACCCGGTGGCCAACAACCAGCTGACCCAGGACGAGATCGACAAGGCACAAGGCAACCCGCTGCACAAGCTGAAGCTCAAGTTCAACCCGGCGGCGGCCGGCGAGGAAAAGCGCCGCGGCCCGCGCTATACTCCGCTGTCCAAGCGCCAGGACCGCCCGAACTCGATCCTGTGGCTGGTCAAGTTCCACCCGGAGCTGAGCGACGGTCAGATCGCCAAGCTGGTGGGCACCACCAAGCCGACCATCCAGTCGATCCGCGAGCGGACCCACTGGAACATCGCCAACATGCAGCCGATCGACCCGGTGGCGCTGGGCCTGTGCAAGCAGTCCGAGCTGGACGCCGCGGTGCAGAAGGCGGCGGCCAAGAAAGCAGCCGAAGGCGGCGTTATGAGCGACGACGAGCGCCGCAAGCTGGTGTCCACCGAGCAGTCGCTGGAAATGGACGCGGAACCAAAGATTCCGAGCGCCATCGAAGGGCTGGAGACCTTCACCCTGGGCGGCGGCTCCTCCGATGAGGACGAGAAGAAGGAAGAGGATATCCGCGACGCCGACAGCTTCTTCAACCTGCCCTCAGGCGGCGACGACGAGGACGAGGACGAAGACTCCCGTCTCTGATCCTGCGGGGGCTCCGCGCCCCGGTTCGGGAAAATCATTAAAAAGCCGCAGATCCGGTGCTCCGGATTTGCGGCTTTTTCTGTTAGAATCGAGTCTCTAAGTTACAAGATGTTGACTATGCGCCGCCGATTTGCGCAGCATGATGTTGCGGGGCAATCGTGTTCCAGGTTGCCTGCGGTCAGTGAAGTCTGGGGGCGCCCTCGCCAAGAAGGGCGGTTTCCCACTGTGTCAGGGACGAATGTTAACGAGTGTTGCCAGCGGGCCGGTGCAGGACGCCAGCCTGCACGGGGATGGCAGGAGTACGGGATATGGACGCATCGGGGGTACCGCAGCTGGGGGACAGCTGCGGCTTGAATCTGGGGGCGCTGGCAGGCCTGCACGGGCTGGATTTCTGCCAGGAATTTGCGGGGCAGCTGGCCCGGGGAACGGGCGCGGATCTGGTGACCGTCGGCGAGCTGAGGGTCCGGGAGAGCCGGCGCATCAGGGTGCTGGCCAGCAGTTTCGACGGGCTGCCGCTGGGGGATTTCGAATACGCCATGCGCGGGGCGCCGTGCCGCGACGTGGTGCTGAGCGCTGCGCCGCAGGTACATCCTGGCCGGGTGCCGGAGCTGTATCCCGACGGCGGGATGTTCATCGAGGAAGGCCTGCGCAGCTATGCGGGGGTGGCCCTGAAGGACCCGGGCGGCGCGGCCTGCGGCCTGGTGCAGGCAGCCTGGCGCGAAAACATCGGCGACGGTTTGGCGCAGCAGGCGGTGGCGGTGATGCAGCAGTTTGCACCGCGGCTGGGCGCGGAGATTGCGGGCCTGCGGCGGCTGGCAGCCCTGGCGGCGCTGGCGGCGGGGCCGGGCAGCAGCTGTCCGCGGACGGCCGTGCGGCAGATTGCACAGGTGTTGCAGGGCGCGCTCCGGGTGCGGGGGGCTTTTGTTGCTGAATGCAGCGCGGGCAGGCCGGACCGAGGCCGGGTGGCGGCGTGCTGCATCGGCGGGCGGCTGGCGGATGCGGCTGAAGGCCGGGCTGTGCGCTATGATGCCGCCGGAGCGCGGCTGCCGAATGGCTGGGAGGCCGTTCAGCTGCCCGAGGGTCTGCGGCAGGCGCTGCCGCAACAGCCGCAGAACCGGGCTCGTTCCCTGCAATTCTGTTTTGGCTATCTGCTGCGGGATGCGGACGGCGCGGTGACGGGATGGCTTGGGCTGCTGCATGACCGCGGCATCGGGGCGGAGGCGCTGGAGCCGGATCTGACGGCGCTGATTGCCGCCCGCTGCGGCCAGGAGCTGCGCCGCTGCGCCGCCCGGCAGCGGCGCCAGCAGGCGGCGGCGGCACAGCTGGTCCGGCACAAGGCCGAGAGCCTGGGGCGGCTGGCGGGGGCCATCGCGCATGAGTACAACAACCTGCTGGCCTGGATGCAGGGCAGGGCTGAGCTGGCGATGGCGAATCTGGAGGCCGCGCATCCGGCGGAGCAGCATCTGCAGGCGGTGGAGCAGGGCCTGCGGGCCTCAGCCGGGCTGGTGCGGCAGCTGACAGGCTTTGTCAGGGGCGCCAGCGGTCCGGTGCCTGCGCCCTGTGATCTCAACGCTATCGTGCAAGAGGCGATGGAGCTGGTGCCCCTGGCGTGCCGGAAGGGCAAGGCGGTGGTGCTGGATCTGGCCGAAGGCGTGCAGGCGGCGCATCTGGACCCGGAGGAGGTGCGCGAGCTGCTGCTGAACCTGGTGCTGAACGCCGCGGAGGCCATCGGCCCAGGCGCGGGCACCATCACGGTAAAAACCCGGCGCACCTGCCTGGACGCCGCTGAGCGGCGGCGGCTGCTGAAGGGGCGCAGGATGGCGGCGGGCGACTGCCTGCTGCTGGAGGTTAGCGACACCGGCGGCGGCATGGGGCCGGACATGCTCACCCGGATCTTTGACCCGTTCTATACCACCAAGCCCGGCGGCCGCGGCCTGGGCATGGCAGTGGCGCTGGGCATCATCGGCCGCCATCAGGGCGGGCTGTCGGTGGAGAGCCGCGAAGGCGCGGGCAGTGTCATCCGCTGCTATTTCCCGGCTTGTGCGGCGGCAGCGGCGGCGGTGCCGCCGGCTGCGGCAGGGCGCGCTGCCGCGGTGCGGCGGATTCTGGTGGTGGATGACGAGGACACCGTGCGCCGCGCGGTGGCGGGGCTGCTGCAGCTGCGCGGCTGCGAGGTGGCGCAGGCAGACGGGTATGACGCGGCGCTGGCCCTGCTGGACGCGAAGGGGCCGTTTGACGGTGCGGTGATCGACATGAGCATGCCGGGGCGCGGCGGCTGGGAAACGCTGGCGGGCCTGCGGGCGGCGCAGCCCGGCTTGATGGCTGTGATGATGAGCGGTTTTGCGATCAGCGCGGCGGCGGCCGGGTTTCCGGACCTTGCGGATGTGCAGGTGCTGGACAAGCCCTTCACCAAGGAAAAGCTGTACAAGGCGCTGTTCCGTTAAAGGGTGGGCTGATCCGCAGTGCCGTGGTGCTGCGGGCAGGACGCTCCCGCGCCGTCAGATTTCCTTGCGCGCGCTGAGAGCCGCGGAGATGGTGCCGTCGTCCAGGTAATCCAGCTCGCCGCCGATCGGCACCCCTTGCGCCAGCGAGGTCAGTTTCACCTGCCCCTGCAGCTGGTCGGCGATGTAATGGGCGGTGGTCTGGCCGTCGATGGTGGCATTCAAGGCCAGGATCACCTCGCTGACGCCTTCGGTGGCGACCCGGTCCACCAGCCGGGGAATGCGCAGATCCTCCGGCCCCACCGCATCCAGCGCCGACAGGGTGCCGCCCAGCACATGGTAGCGGCCCTTGAACACGCCCGCGCGCTCCATCGCCCAGAGGTCGGCGACATCCTCGACCACGCACAGCTCGCCGTTGGCGCGCCGTTCGTCGGTGCAGATCGGGCAGATCTCGCTGGTGCCGGCATTGCCGCAGTTGAGGCATTCGCGCGCCGTTGCCGCCACCTCGCTCATCACGTCGGCCAGGGGCGTCAGCAGCAGTGCCCGCTTGCGGATCAGATGCAGCACCGCGCGCCGGGCCGAGCGCGGCCCCAGCCCCGGCAGCTTGGCCATCAGGGCAATCAGGTCTTCGATTTCGCTGGTGGAGTTCTTGATCATGCCGCGGGCCCTTTTCTTCCCAGCCATATAGGCTGATCGGGGCAGGGAAGCGCAAGGGCCGGGCAGGAAAATGTTCGGGGTTTGTTTTTCCGCGGGCCGGGTCTATGCCCTGGCATGACTGAGGGAGGGGCGGCATGGAAAACGGTGTATCGCGGGAGGATAACGGGGTCCGGCAGCTGCGGTTTGCCCGGCTGACGGAGGTGCCGCCGCAGGAGATTGCCCGCCATATGAGCGACCTGCGGATGGCAGAGCATATGCCGCTGCTGACAGGGGCCTGGGACGCCGCCGCTGCCAGGGATTTCGTGGCCGCGAAGGAATCCTGCTGGCGGCGCGACGGGCTGGGCCATTGGGCGTTTCTGCGCGGCGAGGATTACCTCGGCTGGGGCGGGTTTCAGAAAGAAGGAGCCGAGTGGGATTTCGGTCTGGTGCTGCGGGCGGATTGTTTTGGACTGGGGCCGGCCATTGCCCGCAAGGCGCTGGCGTTTGCCCGCCAGGATCCGCGTATCCCCTTTGTCACCTTCCTGCTGCCGCCGACGCGGCGCCACATGCGCCCGCTGGCGCGGCTGGGCGCGGTTCAGACCGGGGAAGTCCAGTACCAGGGGCAGCGGTTCCTGAAGTTCCGGCTGGAGACGCGGTGAGGCGGGCCTGTACAGGCAAAAGAAAAGGCGGCTCCGGGTCGTCGCCGGGCCGCCTTTTGCAAAGGGATATCTGTGCCGCTTAGAACGGCAGCTTGATGTCCTTGGGCAAGCCCATGCTTTCGGTCAGCTTGGTCATCTCTTCCTGCGCTTTCTCGGCCGCTTTGGCCTGAGCGTCCTTGATCGCGGCCAGGATCAGGTCCTCGACCACTTCCTTGTCGTCGCCGTTGAAGATCGACGGGTCGATGTCCAAGCCTTTCAGGTCGCCCTTGGCGGACGCGGTTGCCTTGACCAGGCCTGCGCCGGCCTCGCCGGTCACCATGACGTTGTGCAGGTCTTCCTGCATCTGCGCCATCTTGGTCTGCAGTTCCTGTGCCGATTTCATCATCTTGGCCATGTCGCCAAGACCGCCGAGGCCTTTAAGCATCTGTGTTCTCCTAAGTGCGGGGGCGCAGGGCGCCGTAAGTCATGCCCGCACATATCGCAATTGCGAGCGCAATGAACAAGTGGGGGGAGGCTGTGCAGTCCTGGATTATGCCGAGGACGTTCTTATCGTCAAAGAAAAGCTCATGATTATCGACGGCTATGACGAATGCCAGAACGCCCCAAAACGCGCCCGCGAGTGCAAACGGCAGGCGCTTTCTGCTGTACAGCGCGAATCCGGCAAGGGCGAAAAGGGTCAATGCAACAGGCTTGACCGAGAGCCGCAGAAGCACTTCCCACGCGCTGTCGATGGTTTCGTCCGGTGCAAAGCAGGTGTTGGCGAAGGCGGCCGCCGGCAAGGTGAGCGAGAGGGCCGTCAGGCAAACCGTTACTCTTCCTCGAACGGATCCCATTCATCCTCCACCTCGGGCAGGGCGTCGGCGGCAACTTCGGCGGCCAGTTCCTCCGGCGTGCGGATGCGGGTGATCTTGGCCTTGGGGAAGCTTTCCAGCACCGCTTGCACTAGCGGATGCGCGGTGGCCTTCTCGCGCAGGGCGTTCTCGGCGGCGTCGCGGATTTCGGCAATGGTGGGGGCGTCGCCATCCGGCGCGATGGAGACCACCCAGCGGGCGCCGGTCCAGTTCTGCAGCGCGGAACCAAGCCGGGCAGCCAGATCCCGCGGCGCCTGTGCCGAAGGGGTGAATTCGATCCGGCCAGGCTGGTAAGAGACCAGCCGCACGCCGGTTTCGACCTCGACCAGCAGTTTCACATCGCGGTTGGTGCGGATCAGTTCGACCACATGCTCAAAACTCGGGTAGCGGGCCAGCGCGGAGCTGACCTGCGGCGCCAGCGCCATCACCGTGCCGCCGCCGCCACGGGCTATTGGTGCGCCGTCGGCCGGACCGCCTTGGGCGCTGGCGGGCGCGGTGCCGCCAAGCGCCGGAGCGCCCATGCCCTGCATCGGCGCACCGCCGCCGGGCCCGGATGGCGGCAGCGGCGGGGGCGGGGTGTCCTGCAGTTTGCGGATCAGTTCCTCGGGCGAGGGGAGGTCGGCCACATGGGTGATGCGGATCACCGCCATTTCCGCCGCCATCATCGCGTTCGGGGCGGCGGCGACTTCCTCCAGCGCTTTCAGCAGCATTTGCCACATGCGGGTGAGGACGCGCATCGGCAGCGCGCCGGCCATCGCCTGCCCGCGGGCACGCTCATCCGGGCTGACGGTGGGGTCTTCTGCCGCATCGGGGGTGATTTTGACGACCGACACCCAATGGGTGATCTCCGCCAGATCGCGCAGCACCGCCAGCGGGTCGGCGCCCTCGGCGTATTGCGCGCTGAGTTCGGTCAGCGCCGCCGCCGCATCGCCACGCAGGATCATGTCCATCAGGTCCAGCACCCGGCCGCGGTCGGCCAGGCCCAGCATGGCGCGGACCTGATCGGCGGTGGTCTCGCCGGCGCCGTGGGAAATCGCCTGATCCAACAGCGAGGTCGCATCGCGGGCAGAGCCCTCGGCGGCGCGGGTGATGAGCGCCAGCGCGTCGTCGGCAATCTGGGCGCCCTCAGCCGTTGCGATCTTGCGCAAGAGGGCAATCATCACCTCCGGCTCGATCCGGCGCAGGTCGAAGCGCTGGCAGCGGGACAGCACTGTCACCGGCACCTTGCGGATTTCGGTTGTGGCGAAGATGAACTTCACATGCGCAGGCGGCTCCTCCAGCGTCTTCAGCAGCGCGTTAAATGCGCTGGTCGACAGCATGTGGACCTCGTCGATGATGTAGATCTTGTAGCGGGCGGAGGCGGCGCGGTACTGCACCGAGTCGATGATCTCGCGGATGTCGTTGACGCCGGTGCGGCTGGCGGCGTCCATCTCCATCACGTCCACATGGCGGCCTTCCATGATCGCCGTGCAGTGCTCGCATTTGCCGCAAGGATCGGTGGTGGGGCCGCCCTGGCCGTCCTCGCCGACGCAGTTCATGCCCTTGGCGATGATCCGCGCGGTGGTGGTTTTGCCGGTGCCGCGGATGCCGGTCATGATGAAGGCCTGGGCGATGCGGTCGGCGGCGAAGGCGTTTTTCAGCGTCCGCACCATGGCGTCCTGGCCCACCAGATCGGCAAAGGTCTCGGGCCGGTACTTGCGGGCCAGAACCTGATACTGGGATTGGCCGGTGCCGCCGGTGGTGCCGCTGGGGATGTCGTTCATGATCTCTCGTGCCGGATTCGGATTGCGGGCGCCCCGCGTTGCGCGCAGGGTATTGAACCGCAGCCCGTTCGTCCACCGCAGAAGGGCGCAATCCAGGGCCGCAAAAGGGCTTTGGCATTGCGCGGTTAACGGCTAGGCTGCTGGGGCGGGGCAACGCGGGGGACAGCAGGAGCGCAGCGGCTAAGGAGGCGGTATGCGATCTGAAGAAACCTCTGAACCAGCAGCGCCGGACACGGCGGCGCCGGTCGGGCTGACCATCCACGCGCTGTCTGCGGGCGGCGGTATTCTGGCGCTGTGCCGGCTTCCCGGCGCGGAGGGCGATTACCGGGGCGACCTGATCCAGATCTATCAATGGAAGCCGGGGCTGGTGTTTTCAATGACCACCGAGGCCGAGCACGTGGCCGCCGGTGCGCCACGGCTGGGGGTGGATATCCAGAGCATGGCCTGCCGCTGGGTGCATCTGCCGGTGCCGGATTTCCAGGTGCCGCCGCCGGCGGTGGCGGCGAAATGGCCTGCGGCCAGCCAGTCGGCGCGGCAGGCGCTGGCGGGCGGCGGCCGGGTGCTGGTGCATTGCCGGGGCGGCTGCGGGCGGTCCGGCATGGCGGTGCTGCGGCTGATGATCGAATGCGGCGAGGATCCAGCGCTGGCGCTAACGCGGCTGCGGGCGGTCAGGCCCTGTGCGGTGGAGACCGAGGCGCAGCTGGATTGGGCCTGCGCGGGGCAGGTGGCAGGTTAGATCGCAGGGTCATCCAAATTGACTTTCGCCCGGCCGATAGGCCGGGCTGCAACCGGGCTTCCGCAAGGGAGGGCGCATTCGCCCCCTCACAGGCTTGGGCGCAGCCCTTAGAGCATAGATAATTTTGTGCTCAAAACGCCATCATCTGCTCAGCCTGCCGCGCCTCCGCGGTTTTCGGCAGCGCTTCCATCAGCGCGCAGGGGCGGGCGTCCAGTTTTGACGCCGCAAAGCCGGTGCCGTCGCGGTTGAGGATGGCATCGGCAAAACGGTCGAGGCCCTCGCGCGGGACGTCCTCGCCAACGCCGCAGAACAGGCGGATCCGGTCGTGGCTGGCCACGAACTGCGCCGGGCAATTGCGCGGGCAGCCGTCCAGCGCAGTGGTGCCGGTGATCTCGAAATCCTCCTGGGTCAGGGGCTTGGCCTTGGTCATCGCCTCGGCCAGCTTGCCGATCATCCGCTCTGCGGCGGGGCAGGGGCGCCCCAGATACTTGCAATCCGTTGCCGCATAGAAATGCGTTGTGTCCGTCCACATCATATTTGCGCCCTCCGCGCGTGGTGCGGGGGGCAGAAGACAAGAGACCGGATGAGAAAGCGGGAGTCCCGCGGTGCCATCAGACCCTGTCCGGACACCCCGCCCGGGTTCGAGTTTCACATTCGATGGCAGGTCTCCTGACTTGCGGGTCGTCGCTGTCCCGATCCTTCCCGGCCTCTTTACGGGCCAGTGGCTCTATCGGGGTCGCTCGCCGCTTACAGTTGCGGGGGCAGTCGCGGAATTGGCCTTGCCTGGGGCGGGGCCGCACCGTGTTCCCTTTTCATCCCGGACACAAGATTCTGTGGCACGGGAACCATCACCACAAGCGGTAGCGGTTGGTTCCGTGAGTCGTCAATCGGTTTTCTGCGGCGGCATTTGCATCTGGGTGTGCAGGGCACGGATCACATCCGAGTCGCGCCGCACCCGCGCCAGCTGCCAGCCGCCCTGCAGCAGAATATAGAAATTCTCCGCCGCTGCGCGCGCCTCCTCCTGCGGCAGGCCCAGGCGCTGGGCGTGGCGGGCGGTGGCGGCGATCCAGCTTTCGAACAGATCCGCGGCGTGCTGGCGGAAGGCGTTGTTCTCCGGCCCGGCGAACAGGGTTGCAGAGACCGGGCATCCGCTCCACTTGCCTTGCTTGTCAAAGAGTTTTGCCAGTTTGTAGCAGACCGTCTTGGCCCCGGCCCGAAAGCTGGGCGCCGGGGCGAAGGCGGCGTCGATCAGTGCCAGCATTTGGTCCGAGGCCCAGGTGGACGCCGCCAGCGCAAGGTCGGATTTGCCGTTGGGGAAATGGTGGTAGAGCGAGCCCTTGGGCGCCCCGGCTGCGGCCAGAAGCTCCGCCAGCCCGGTGCCGTTGTAGCCCTTGTTGCGGAACAGTTCGGCCGCAGCGCGGATCAGCCGGTCCCGGGTCGGGGCCGGAGCCTGGCTGCTGGCAGGCGGGCTGGCTGTCGTCACGTCAGTCATGGCGGCAGCTTGACAGCATTAGACCAATTGGTCCAGTCAGGAAGTGGACCAATTGGTCTAGGAGGCTGCCATGCTGGACAGACACGCAGAACATACCGCCGGTATCCGGGAGGAAGCGCTGCGCTTTGCGTCCGGGGAGGCCGTGCTGGCGGGGCGGCTGTACCATCCGGGCGGGACGGCGCGGGCGGCGGTGGTGCTGAACGGCGCAACCGGGGTGCCGCAGCGGTTTTACCGGCATTTTGCGCGCTGGCTGGCAGCGGAGCAGCAGATTGCCTGCCTGACCTTTGACTACACGGATTCCGGGGACTCGGCGCGGGGACATCCGCGCCGGTCCAAGATCACAATGGCCGATTGGGCGCTGGCGGATCAGCCTGCTGCCCGGGCCGAAATGCGGCGGCACTATGCGGGCGTGCCGTTGTGGGTGATCGGCCATTCGCTGGGGGCGATGCTGATGCCCCTGCAGAATGATCTTGAGGACGTCGCCCGCATGATCGTGGTTGCGGGCGGCTTGGTGCATCACCACGATCATCCCTGGCCCTACCGTGCGCTGGCACTGGCTTTCTGGTTCGGCCATGTGCCGCTGGCGGTCCGTGCCCTGGGGTATCTTCCCGGGCGTGCGGTGGGGTTCGGGGCCGATTTGCCGGCGGGGGTTTACTGGCAATGGCGGCGCTGGTGCACCACCCGGGGCAGCTATCTGCCGGAGACCGGCCAAAGCCTGCCGCTGCCCCGCTGGGCAGAGACCGGCATCCCGGTGGATTTGTTTGCGCTGGCAGATGACGACGTCGTGCCGCCGCCGGCCGTTTGGCGGCTGGGCGAGGTTTTTGGCGGCGCAAACCAGCGCCGCACGGTTCTGGCGCCGCAGGATCTGGGGCTGAAGGCAATCGGCCATCTGGGCGCGTTTGCCCGCGAGAATGCCGCGCTGTGGCCGCGGCTGCTGCCGCAGCCCTGACCTGTTGCGGCGCGGCGCAGCGGCTTAGGCGGTGCGTTTCAGCCGCTCTTCGCTGAATTTGGCGAATTCCGCCAGCCGCAGCTTGAACCGGCTGGTCAGCTTGCTGCGCGCAAGCTTCAGCGACTGCACCAGCAGGCGGCCGGTCAGATTGGTGGGTGACAGCTCCAGCTGTACCGCCATCCGCGTCCGCTGCGGCGACAGCGCCAGCAGTTCGATCTCCATCCGGCCGTCGATGCCGCTGCCGCTGCCGGTCAGGGCCAGCCCGGTCTCCGGCGTATAGGACGCCAGCGTCAGCCGGATCTCGCGCGGCTTGCCGCGGAAGCTGAAATTCAGATCCCAGGCCAGCCCGCTCTCAGGCTGTGAGAGGTCGCCGGTGCGCTGCAGCTCGACGCCGCGGCGCAGGGCGGAGCGCTCCATCAGCTCAAAATCGGAGATTGCGCCGAACACCTCTGCAATCGGGGCTTCGATATCTTCTTTGCTTTTTATCTTCATGTCTGCCTGCCTCAGCTGCGCCGTCCGGCTGCGGTTTGGGGCAATATGCGCCCTAGTCCAGCGTGTCCGCAAGCCAGTTCTTCAGCAGGAAATGGGCAATCGCCCCTTCCCGCGCGGGCTTCAGCACCGGGTGTTCGCCTGCAAAGACGGTCATCATCTCCTGGCGGCTGACCCACAGCGCGTCTTCGATCTCGGACGGGTCGATGGTGATGCCGCGGCTCAGCGCCTCGCCTGCGCAGCCGAACATCAGCGACATCGGAAAGGCCCAGGGTTGCGAGGAGAGGTAGCTGACGCGGCCGACTTTGACGCCGGTTTCCTCCAGCACCTCGCGGCGCACCGCGGCCTCCAGCGTCTCGCCGGGTTCGACAAAGCCTGCGAGCAGCGAATACATCCCTTCGGGCCAGCCGGGCGAGCGGCCCATCAGCACTGAATCGCCATGGGTGATCAGCATGATCACAACCGGATCGGTGCGCGGGAAATGCGGTGCCTTGCAGGCCGGGCAGATGCGCTGCCAGCCTGCTTGCGCCACATCGCTCGGCGCACCGCAGCAGGCGCAGAACCGGTGGCTGCGGTGCCAGGCCAGCATCGCCTTGGCGGTGGAGGCCAGCTCGGCCTCCAGCGGCGTCAGGCGGGTCATCACCCGGCGCAGCTCGGCAAACACATGGGCGGGCGGCAGATCCGGGTGCTGCTGTTCGCTGGCATCGGCAAAGCTGTTGAGCGCGTCCGGGTCCAGTCCTTCGGGCTGCCAGCCGCTGAGATCGCAGGCAAAGCAGGGGGCGCCGCCGGGGGTGAGGCCAAGGAACAGCGCCGTGTCCCGGCGGCTGGCGGCCAGCGGATGGTCCGGCGCGGTCCAGGCCAGGCCGCAGGGCAGGTTTGCGTCTTCTGCGCGCCGGGCCAGTGGTTTGCCGCGCCACATCAGCAGCACCTGGGTCTGCGGGCTGGTCCAGGCGGCGTCCAGCGCTGCCGCGTCGGTGCGCAGATGCGCGGCGCGGTCCAGCCCGCCGCCGCCGCCGAAAGTCACCTGTTCTGCGCGTTTCATGGCGGCTCTCCTTTGGCTGGCGGCAGGACGCCGTGGCTGCCGGGTGAAATGATGCAATCCATGACAGTGTGCCGCAGGCGGTGCCAGCATTCCGCTGCGATCTGCGCTTGCCTGTCGCTGCACCGCCACACCTGCCCGGCCGCCGCGGGGGCTATTGCCAGCAAACCATGGTGCAACCGAGCCGCAGCGCATGGGCGGGCGGAAAAAGTTAACAGAGTGCTTAAAGGAGTTATTGCAAATCCTTAAATCGCTGATTCAAATAGCCGCTAATCAAGAATGGCGCCGAATGGTGCGACAGGAGCGGCGGGCAGGCGGTGTCAGCAGAGATTCGGACATGACAGGCGGGGCAGGGGCTCCGGAGACCCGGCCCGCTGGGGTACTGCGCGTGCTGGCGACCACGGACCTGCACTGCAACCTGCTGAGCCACGATTACTATGCCGACCGTCCGGATCCGGCCATTGGCCTGTCCCGGGTGGCCAGCCTGATCCGCCGGGCGCGGGCCGAGGCGGCGGAACAGGGCGCGGCCTGCATCCTGGTCGACAATGGCGACGGTCTGCAGGGGTCGCCGCTGGGGGACATCGTGCCCGGTGCCCCGGGGCCGCATCCGCTAGCGCGGGCCTTTCAGGTGCTGGAATATGACGCGGCGGGCCTGGGCAATCACGACTTTGACTTTGGCCTTGCGGCGCTGGCGGGGGTGCTGCGGGACATGCCGTGCCCGGTGCTGTGCTCCAACCTGACCGCCGTGCAGGCGGAAATTGACCTGCCTTTTGCGAATACGGCGGTGCTGGAGCGGCAGATCCCAGGCTGCCCCGGGCTGCCGCCGGTGCGGATCGGGCTGCTGTCGGTGCTGCCGCCGCAGACGCTGATCTGGTGCGGCCGGGCGCTGGAGGTTCAACTGGCCGCAACGGGCATCGTGGAGACCGCCGAGGGGGAGGCCCGGCGGCTGAGGGAGCAGGGCTGCGATCTGGTGCTGGCGCTGGCGCACACCGGGATTGCTGCCGGGACCGGTGCGGACAGCAGCGAGAACGCGCTGGAGCAGCTGGCGGCACTGCCCGGGATTGACGCGGTGGTGGGCGGCCATACCCATCTGACGCTGCCTGGACCGGAGCACGCCTTTGCCAAACCGGTGGTGATGCCGGGGGCGCATGGATCGCATCTGGGGGTGATCAGCCTGGAGCTGGAGTACGGCGATGCGGGCTGGCGGCCCGCCGGCGGCAGCGCCAGCCTGCGGCCGGTGGCGCAGACGGGGCGCTCCGGTGCTGCTGTGCCGCTGACGGAGGAGGAGCCAAGCTTCACCCGGGCGCTGGCCGCGGATCATGCCCGCACCCTGGAGCGGATGCGGCAGCCTGCGGGCTACAGCCCGGTAGCGATGCATTCCTATTTCACCTTCTTTGCGCCCGACCGGGGGCTCGCGCTGGTCGCCAGCGCCCAGGCGGCTGCGGTGCGGCCGCTGCTGCGGGGCACCGCGGCGGAAGCCCTGCCGCTGCTGTCTGCGGCGGCACCCTGCAAGTTCGGCGGCCGCTCCGGCCCTCACTATTATACCGACATCGCAGCCGGGGAGCTGTGCGCCCGAAATATTGCCGATCTGCAGGTGTTCCCGAACGAGCTGCGGGTGGTTGCGGTCACCGGCGCGCAGTTGCGGGAGTGGCTGGAGATGTCGGCAGGGCTGTTCAACCGGATCGCGCCCGGCAGCCGCGGCACATTGCTGGCCGATCCGCAGCGGGCGGGGCACCACTTCGATGTGATCTTCGGGCTGACCTATCAGATCTGCCTGTCGCAGCCGCCGCGCTATTCCGCTAGCGGAGAGTGCATCAATCCCTCGGCGCAGCGGATCCTGGATCTCAGCTGGAACGGCCGTTCGGTGGCACCGGAGCAGCGCTTTGCGGTTGCCGCCAACAGTTACCGGGTCAGCGGCGGCGGCAGCTTCCGGATGCTGCACGCGGCGGAGGAGCTGCCGCTGGCGCCGATGCGGATCCGCCAGGCGGTGCGCGACTATATCGCCGGGCAGCTGCCTGCGGACCCGCTGGCGGAGGCGCCCTATCCCTGGCAGCTGGCGCCGATGCCCGGCACCAGCGCGGTGGCTGTGACCGGGCCGGGCGCGGCTGCTCACCTGGACGAGCTGCCCGCCGGTCTGGCAGAGCCGCGCGGCTTCGGCAGCGGCGGCTTCTGGGAGATTGAACTGAACCTTTGAGCCTGTGACCGCAGGCCGGGCACGGCCCTTGCCAATCCCGGCGGCGGTCCTTATATCGGGATTCGAGAGGTTGGCGCGGGCAGGCGCCTCGCCAACCTGGTCAGGTCCGGAAGGAAGCAGCCACAACGAGCCCCGCTTGGGTCGATGTCCAGCCTCTCACTTTACTCCCCCGCACAGAATGCAGAACGGGATGCCTCCCGCCCGCTTCGGAGCAATCAAAGATTGCTCCGCCGCCGTTGGGCCCGGCGCCGCGCTGCCGCGCGGCGGGGTCCGCTGCTTCATCTGGCTGAAAATATCCTGGGGTGAATTGGCCGTGAGGCCAAAAGGGGCAAAGCCCCTCAGCCTTTTTTGCGCTCAGAACCGGCCGTTGTCGGCGGGGTAGACGCCGACGATTTCCACATTGGTGGTGAAATAGCTTAGCTCATCCATCGCCAGCTGCACATTGGCATCATCCGGGTGGCCTTCGATGTCGGCATAGAACTGGGTGGCGGTGAACGACCCGTCGACCATATAGCTCTCCAGCTTGGTCATGTTGATGCCATTGGTGGCGAAGCCGCCCATCGCCTTATACAGCGCCGCCGGGATGTTGCGCACCTGAAAGACAAAGCTGGTGATCATGTTGTGGGCGCCGCGGCGGGTGTAATCAATATCTTTCGCCATGATCAGGAAGCGGGTGGTGTTGTCGCCGTTGTCCTCGATATGGCGGGCCAGCACGTCCAGCCCGTAGATCTCGCCCGCCAGCTCGCTCGCCAGCGCGGCAGAGTGGATGTCGCCGGCTTCGGCCACGTCACGGGCGGCGCGGGCATTGTCGGGGCTGACGCGGCCCCGGATGCCATGCTCGCGCAGGAAGCTGGCGCATTGCGGCAGCAGCACCAGGTGCGAATGCGCCTCGCGGATGTCTTCCAGCTTGGCCCCCGGCACTGCCAGCAGGTTGATATGCACCCGCACAAACGCCTCGTCGACGATGTGCAGCCCGCTGTGCGGCAAGAGCCGGTGGCTGTCGGCGACACGGCCATAAGTGGAGTTCTCCACCGGCAGCATTGCCTGTTCCGCCTCGCCGCTGCGCACGGCCTCCAGAATGTCCTCGAACGTGCGGCAGGGCAGCACCTCCATGCCGGGGCGGGCAATGCGGCAAGCCTCGTGGCTATAGGAGCCAAGCTCCCCCTGAATGGCGATTTTGCGGCTCATGGGTGTGTTCCCCGTGCAAAACTTCAAGATTTGGGCGTTTCGTCGCGCTGTCTATACCTTGCCACTTGCAAGGGGAAGCCTTAGACACCCCAGCAGACAGCTAAATGGACTCGCGATCATGTTTGACACGATGACCCTCACCAAAGCGACCGCAGGCGTCTGCGGCGCGTTCCTGGTATTCCTTCTGGGCAAATGGGGCGCAGAAGTACTGTATCACATGGACAGCCACGGTGAGGCTTCCTATGTGATCGAAGTTGCCACCGACGATGGCGCCGGCAGCGATGAGCCGGAAGTCAGCTTTGCAGAGCTGATGGCCACCGCCGACCCCGCCAAAGGCGCCAAGGTGTTCAAGAAATGCTCCGCCTGCCACAAGCTGGCAGATGGCGCCAACGCAACCGGCCCGTATCTGTACGGCGTGGTTGGCCGCGACATCGCCGCCGCGGCGGGCTTTGGCTATTCCGGCGCACTGACCAGCCTCGAAGGCGCCTGGACCCCGGAAGAACTGGACGCGTTTCTGGCCAAGCCGTCGGCCTATGCCTCCGGCACCACCATGTCGTTCTCCGGCCTGAAGAAGCAGAGCGACCGGGTGGATCTTATCGCTTATCTGGACAGCCTGGACGACTGATCCGGACCGCTGTCCCAGCTATCCACAAAAAGAAGCCGCTGCGATTTGCAGCGGCTTTTTTCGCGCCTGGCAGGGCGGGGCTGGCTCAGGCCGGGTTGTTTTCCCGGTAATAGGCCAGCGCATCGCGCTCCTGGCCGTCGGGCAGAATGCAGACGCCGATCGTGCCGGACTTGCCGCTGCGCAGCACGTACTGGCCGCCGGCCTGCACGCAATAGGCCTCTTCCGGGCTGGTATAGACCACTTCCTCTTCCTGCTGGGCGCAGGCGCTGAGCGCGGCGGCTCCGGCAACCGCAAGAGCAGCAAATTTCATTGATTTCAGCATCGGCAGACTCCCTCGTTCTTTAACGCAATTGTGATATGAGGCTGGCAGGTAATTTTATTTCGCGCAAGCGCGGGCGCGCGCAGGTCATTGTTTCGGCTGCTTTATGCCCAGAACACTTTGCCAATCACCCAATCTCAACTTGAATGTTACCGCCCCCGGACATTAGCTTGAGGGCAGAAATCCGGGCCGAAGTTCCGGGCAAAGGAGGTCATGGCAGATGAAAACCGCTCGAGCTGCGGCACGCGTGCGCGTGAAAGACAGGGCGAACCCGCTGCAGGCCGCGGCGGCGCTGGCCTTGGGGTTCGTTCTGGCACTGGCGGCGGCCACGCTGGCCAAGGCGGAAGAAGCCGTCATCAAGAGCCACGGCTTCGCCGAATTCGGTGAGCTGAAATACCCGGAAGGCTTTGCCCGTTTCGATTACGTGAACCCGGAGGCGCCCAAGGGCGGCGAGCTGTCGATCTCTGCCGTCGGCACGTTTGACAGCATGAACCCCTTCACCCGCAAGGGGCGGGCCGGGGCGCTGTCTTCGGACCATTTCGAAAGCCTGCTGGTGGAATCCTATGATGAGCCGGGCTCCTACTACGGGCTGATCGCCGAGAGCCTGGAATACCCCGAGAGCCAGGACTGGGTGATCTTCAACCTGCGGCCTGAAGCAAAGTTTTCCGACGGCACCCCGGTCACTGCCGATGACGTGGTGTTTTCCCACAACATCCTGCTGGACCAGGGGCTGAAATCCTATGCCGAGGCGGTGCGCAAACGCATTCCCAAGGCCGAGGCCCTGGACCCGCACCGGGTGAAGTTCCATTTCAGCCCGGACTTCCCGCGCCGGGCGATGATCACCCAGGTGGGCGGCACGCCGGTGTTCTCCAAGGCCTGGTTCGAGGCCGACCCGGAGAACCGCCGCCTGGATGAGCCGCGGCTGGATCCGGGCATCGGCTCCGGCCCCTACATGCTGGAAAGCGCCGAGGTGAACCAGCGCATCACCTACAAGCGGAACCCCGTTTATTGGGGCGCGGACCTGAACGTGAATGCGGGCCGCCACAACTATGACCGCATCCGGGTGGAGTATTTCGGCGACGCGATTGCCGCGATGGAAGGGTTCAAGGCGGGGGTCTATACCCTGCGGCCGGAAAACAACTCCAAGAGCTGGGCAACCGCCTATGATTTTGCCGCGGTGGAAAAGGGCCAGGTGGTCAAGGGTGAAATCCCCGACGGCAACGTGCCGGCCGCGAACGGGTTTGTGATGAACCTGCTCAAACCCAAGTTCCAGGACATCCGCTTGCGCGAGGCGCTGCAGCTGGCGTTCAACTTCGAATGGACCAACGATAGCCTGCAATACGGGCTGTTCCGCCACCGCTCGTCCTTCTGGCAGGATTCTCCGCTTGCGGCGAAGGGCCTGCCTGAGGGGCGTGAGAAAGAGGTTCTGGAGGCGCTGGGAGATCAGATCGACCCGTCGATCCTGACCTCGGAACCGGTGATGGCGCATAGCTCCAAGGCGTCGCGGCCCGGCGACCGCAAGAACCTGCGCCGGGCGATGAAGCTGCTGGAAGAGGCCGGCTGGACGGTTGGCGATGACGGGGTGCGCCGCAACGCCGAAGGCAAAGTGCTGAAGGTCGAGTTCCTGGCCGACAGCCCGACCATCGAGCGGATCGTGCAGCCCTATATCAGCAACCTGCGCTCCATGGGGGTGGATGCGGTGCTGAACCGGGTGGACTACGCCCAATACACCAGCCGCCGCCGGGAGAAGGAGTTCGACATGATCTCCCATGCCTATCCGATGTCGCTGGAGCCCTCGACTGGTCTCTATCAGTACTTCGGCTCCGAGGCGCATGAGTATTCCGTGTTCAACCCGGCAGGTCTGGCCGATCCGGCAGTGGATACGCTGATCGGCAATATCGTCAACGCCACCACCCAGGAGGAGCTGCGCGCCAACGCCCGCGCGCTGGACCGGGTGCTGCGCGCCAAGCGGTTCATGGTCCCGACCTGGTATCTGGACGTGAATTGGATCGCCTATTGGGACATGTACCGCCACCCGGAAAATCTGCCGCCGTATAACACGGGGATGCTGGATCTGTGGTGGATCGACGCCGCCCGGGAGGCCGAACTTAAGGCCGCTGGCGCTCTGCGGTAAGACACAGACATGGCAGCTTATATCTTCCGACGCCTGCTTTTGGTGATACCGACGCTGTTCGGCATCCTGCTGGTGAATTTTGCCCTGGTGCAGTTTGTGCCCGGCGGCCCCGTGGAGCAGATCATCGCCCAGCTTGAAGGCGGCGGCGACGTGTTTGAGGGCTTTGCCGGCGGCGGCGGCGACGCTGGCACCGAGGCGATCAGCGCCAATGAGAACTATGCCGGCCGCCAGGGCCTGCCGCCGGAGCTGATCAAGGAACTGGAGCAGCAGTTCGGCCTCGACAAGCCGCCCCTGGAGCGGTTTCTGACGATGCTGTGGAACTATGTGCAGTTCGACTTCGGCGAGAGCTATTTCCGCAAGATCGACGTGACAGACCTGGTGCTGGAAAAGATGCCGGTGTCGATTTCGCTGGGCCTGTGGTCGACGGTGATCGCCTATCTGATCTCGATCCCGATGGGCATCCGCAAGGCGCTGGGGGACGGTTCGCGCTTTGACACCTGGACCAGCGGCGTGATCATTGCCGCCTATGCGATCCCGTCCTTCCTGTTTGCCATCATGCTGCTGGTGCTGTTTGCCGGCGGCTCCTACTGGCAGATCTTCCCGCTGCGCGGGCTGACGTCGGACAATTGGGAACAGCTGAGCCTGCTGAGCAAGATCGGCGATTACTTCTGGCATATCGCGCTGCCGGTGCTGGCCTCGACCATCGGCGCCTTTGCGACGCTGACATTGCTGACCAAGAACTCCTTCCTGGATGAGATCAAGAAGCAATACGTGATGACAGCGCGCGCCAAGGGCCTGAGCGAGAACCGGGTGCTGTACGGCCATGTGTTCCGCAACGCGATGCTGATCGTGATCGCGGGCTTCCCGTCAGTGTTCATCGGCATCTTCTTCTCCGGCTCGCTGATCATCGAGACGATCTTCTCGCTCGACGGCTTGGGGCGGCTGGGGTTCGAGGCCGCGGTGGCGCGGGATTACCCGGTGATCTTCGGCACGCTGTTCATCTTCGGCCTGATGAGCCTGGTGGTCGGCATCATCTCCGACCTGATGTATGTGCTGGTCGATCCGCGCATCGACTTTGAAAAGCGGGAGGGCTGAGGAATGGCGCTTTCCCCGCTGAACCAGCGCCGCTGGAACAATTTCCGCAAAAACAAGCGTGCCTTCTGGTCGCTGATCATCTTTTCGGTGCTGTTCACGCTATCGCTGTTTGCCGAGTTCATCGCAAACGACAAGCCGATCCTCGTAAGCTACCGTGGCGAGCTTTACACGCCGGTCTTCAAGTTCTACCCGGAGACCCAATTCGGCGGTGACTTCCGGACCGAGGCGATTTACAGTGACCCGGAAGTGGAATGCCTGATCCGCTCCGGCGGGATCGAGGACTGCTTTGATGAGCCTGAAGTGATCCTTGAGGAGATTGCTACAGGCACCTATGCCGCCGATGGGTTCGAGGAAGGCTGGACCCTCTGGCCGCCGATCCCCTACAGCTTCAACACCACCGTCGACCGCCCCGGCGCGGCACCGCTGCCGCCCAATGGCCAGAACCTTTTGGGCACAGATGACACCAAGCGCGATGTGCTGGCGCGGGTGATCCACGGCTTCCGCCTGTCGATCCTGTTCACCCTGATCGTGACCGGCGCCGCCACGGTGCTGGGCATCCTCGCCGGCGCGGTGCAGGGGTATTTCGGCGGCTGGCTGGATCTGGTGTTCCAGCGCATCATCGAGATCTGGAGCTCCACTCCGACGCTTTATGTGATCATCATTATGTTTGCGATCCTGGGGCGCAGTTTCTGGCTGCTGGTGTTCCTGATGGTGCTGTTCGGCTGGACCGCGCTGGTGGGGGTGGTGCGGGCCGAGTTCCTGCGTGCCCGGAACCTGGAATACGTCCGCGCGGCCAAGGCGCTGGGGGTCGGTAACATGACCATCATGTTCCGCCACATGCTGCCCAATGCGATGGTGGCGACGTTGACCATGCTGCCGTTTATCGTGACCGGCACCATATCTGCGCTGGCGGGGCTGGACTTCCTCGGCTTCGGCCTGCCGTCCTCGGCGCCCAGCTTGGGCGAGCTGACGCTGCAGGCCAAGCAGAACCTGGAGGCACCCTGGCTGGCCTTCACCGCCTTCTTCACCTTCGCGATCATGCTGTCGCTGCTGGTGTTCATCTTTGAGGGCGTGCGGGATGCGTTCGATCCGAGGAAGACGTTTTCATGATTGAGAAAAATACCAGGGTTGCGCCTGCCGGGGGGCAGGCAGGCGCGACCCGGGCCGCAAGCGGCCCGGGTTTTGAGCGGCGTGCCAGAGGCAAAACATAATGAGCAACACACCCAAAGCCCCCCTCCTGAACGTTAAAGACCTCCGCGTCTCCTTCCGGCAGGACGGCAAGATCACCCCGGCCGTGCGCGGCGTGTCCTTCTCGGTGGGCCGCGGCGAGACCGTGGCGCTGGTGGGCGAGTCGGGCTCCGGCAAATCGGTCTCGGCGCTGTCCACAGTCTCTCTGCTGGGCGACAGCGCCATCGTCGAAGGCTCCGTCACCTATGACGGCACCGAGATGGTCGGGGCCAGTGAAAAGCACCTGATGCGGGTGCGCGGCAATGACATCAGCTTCATCTTCCAGGAGCCGATGACCTCTCTCAACCCGCTGCACACCATCGAACGGCAGCTTGAGGAGTCGCTGGCGCTGCACCAAGGCCTGACCGGCAAAGCGGCGCGGGTGCGTATCCTGGAACTGATGGACAAGGTCGGCATCCGCGATGCGGAAAGCCGGCTCAACGCCTATCCGCATCAGCTGTCGGGCGGACAGCGGCAGCGGGTGATGATCGCCATGGCGCTCGCCAACAAGCCCGACATTCTGATTGCGGACGAGCCGACCACGGCGCTGGACGTGACCATCCAGGCGCAGATCCTCGACCTCCTGGCGGAGCTGAAGGAAAGCGAGGGCATGGGGCTGCTGTTCATCACCCACGACCTTGGCATCGTGCGCCGCATTGCCGACCGGGTCTGCGTGATGAAAGACGGCGAGATTGTCGAGGAAGGCCCGGCGGCGGAGATCTTTGCCGCCCCAAAACACCCCTATACGCAGAAACTGCTGGCCGCCGAACCGTCCGGGACCCCGCCGCCGGTGCCGCAGGGCGCCGAAGAGCTGGTTGCGACCCGTGATCTCAAGGTCTGGTTCCCGATCCAGCGGGGGCTGCTGAAACGCACTGTGGGCCATGTGAAGGCGGTGAACCCGGTGACGGTTTCTGTCCGCGCGGGCGAGACGCTGGGGATCGTGGGTGAAAGCGGCTCCGGCAAGACCACGCTGGCGCTGGCGATCATGCGGCTGATCGGCTCTGAAGGGCAGGTCACCTTTCAGGGCCAGGACCTGCGTAAATGGTCGACCCGCGACCTGCGCAAATTGCGCAAGGATATGCAGATTGTGTTTCAGGATCCGTTCGGCTCGCTCAGCCCGCGGATGACCTGCGCCCAGATCATCGCGGAGGGGCTGGCGATCCACAAGGTGGACCAGCACCGCGACACCCGCGAACTGGTGGCCGAGGTGATGCGCGAGGTGGGGCTGGACCCGGCGGCAATGGACCGTTACCCGCATGAGTTCTCCGGCGGCCAGCGCCAGCGCATCGCCATTGCCCGCGCCATGGTGCTGCGGCCCAAGCTGGTGGTGCTGGATGAGCCGACCTCGGCGCTGGACATGACGGTACAGGTGCAGATTGTCGAACTGCTGCGCGATCTGCAGGCACGCTACGGGCTGGCGTATCTGTTCATCAGCCATGACCTGAATGTGGTGCGGGCAATGTCGCACAGCGTGCTGGTGATGAACCAGGGCGATGTGGTCGAAGCCGGGCCTGCAGATGCCCTGTTCCGCAACCCGCAGCAGGACTATACCAGAAGGCTTTTGGCCGCCGCCGGATAAACTCTTGGGGTTGCGGGTATAATGAGCGTTAACGGTGCGCGCATAGAGTGCATAAATGATAATCAGTTTAAAACTGCGTAAAATTATGCAAAAATACCGCCATGCAAAAGAGTGGAATGGATCTTTATGAAAGATTCATGTCAGCACGGACCAGCGCTGACAGGTGGCGTATTGCAAACGAGGTCATGGCCTCGCTCGGAGCTATTGCGCTGAACGTGGCGGAAGTTGAAATAAAAACCCGCAGGCTGCTTTGGCTGAGAAGCAGCATGACCCGGGCATTCCTTGCCGAATATGCGCAGCAGAAATTCTACGAAGTGGACCAGTTTGTTTCGGGAATCGGTCTGCCGTTCTACCCGTCGCTGCACGTAACCGGCACGCTGGAGCGCGCAACGGCGCCAAGCCAGCGGCATTTGGACTTCAATTGGACGACCTGGGATATGGGCTACACCTTGGGGTATGCGATGCGGTTTGCGGGGGCTTGTCCGGGCACCAGCAAGACGGTCGTGTTTTGTGCTGGCGAAACAGCATCGGAGTTCACCGCGGAGCAGTTTGAGAAGATCCGGCAGGCAGGAACGGCTGTTGCTGCCTTTATCGGCGCGCCGGGCTTTGGGGAAGAGTATCCGGCCTTCCCAGCTCAGGATCGAGGCAGCGCTCTGTCGAGCCGGGAAAAACAGATGCTGGCCTTGCTGGCCGCGGGTTATCTGAACACCCGCATCGCGCACGAACTGGGAATCGCTGAGGTCACCGTCCGAAAGACCCTGTTGTCCGCCCGCCGCAAACTGGGCGCGAAGACGCGCGAGGAGGCGCTGGCGATTGCCGTCAGGTCCGGCCTTCTGGACTTTTGAAAAGGCCGGGACTGGCATCCCGGCCTTTCTCAAATGGTTCGGTTCTGAAATTCCGGTCCCGTCCCGTACCCGAGTACCAGAGCGGGTTGAAACGGACCGCTGGAAACGGCTGCGTCTGCAGCCTCGTCGCGTTCCGGGAGGAACAACGCTTGCAAACGCGGAAAGGCCTGCGTTTGCGCTGCGATGGGGAATCCCGGAACGCAAATCCAGTATGCAATCAGACAGCAGCCTGCGCCAGCTATCGATACCGATATGGACCTCTGGCCGGGAGCTCAGATCGCCGGGCTGTGCCCTGCTTTGCTCAGCTCATAGGCATCAAGGCTGCGGGCGATCATCCGGGTCAGCGGCCGGGCCTCCCGCATGATGGCCAGACCCGCAGGCGACAGTTCCAGCATGCCGGGAAACGCCTCTGCGGTGCTGCGCAGCAGCGCGTCCAGACGGTCCGGGGAAACATCGAACCGGGACAGAATCTCCTGGCGGCAGATCCGGAAATCGCACATCAGCGCTTCGATCAGACGCGCCCGCAGCAAATCCTCGCCCTGAAAGACGTGGCCGCGGGCGGTGGCAAACTGGCCTGCGCGGATGGCCCGGATGTAATCCGAGGTGCCTGGGGCGTTCTGGGCGTAGCCCTGCGGGAATCTTGAAATGGCGGAGGCGCCGATGCCGATCAGCACGTCTGAGGGATCGTCGGTATAGCCCTGGAAATTGCGCCGCAACCGGCCGCTGCGCTGGGCAATGGCCAGCCCGTCCGCGGGCCGCGAGAAATGGTCGATGCCGATCTCCCGGTAGCCGTCCCACAGGAACAGCTGGCGGGCGGTCTCAAACAGTTCCAGCCGCGCCTCCGGCGTTGGCAGCGTGTCGGAGCGGATCATGCTTTGGCGCCCGGCCATCCAGGGCACATGGGCATAGCCGTAGACGGCCACCCGGTCAGGGGTGAGCGACAGCAGCTTCTGCACGCTTTCGGTCATTCGCTCCGGGGTCTGATGCGGCAGCCCGAACAGGATATCGGCGTTGAGGCTGCCGATCCCGTGTGCCCGCAGCATGTCGATGGCCCGCTTGGTGGTCTCGAAACTCTGGATCCGGCCGATCGCCTGCTGAATGGTGCTGTCGAAATCCTGCACTCCGACAGAGGCGCGGTTCATGCCCGCCCCGGCCAGCGCATCCAGGCGCCGGTCGCCGACCTCGTTCGGGTCGATCTCGACCGAGAACTCGGCATATGGCGCCAGCGGGAATGCGCCGGTAATCGCTGCGGCCAGATCCCGGATCTGGCTGGCGTTCAGCAGGGTCGGGGTGCCGCCGCCCCAATGCAGGCGCGACAGGGTGATACCCTCTGGCAGCTGCCGGCGGAGCAAGGCGATCTCCGCTTTCAGAACCTCCACATAGGCCGCTACAGGCGCGTCCGATTGGGTGCCCTGGGTGCGGCAAGCGCAGAACCAGCACAATCTGCGGCAGAAAGGCACATGCACATACAAGGAAATTTTGCTGCCCGCGCGAACACTGGATATCCAATTGGAAAATTGGGCGGAATCGGTTGCTTTGCCAAAATGCGGCGCTGTTGGATAACTCGTATAGCGCGGCACTCTGGCGTCAAACAATCCGAGTTTGGCCAATTGAGCTTTCTGATCCATTCCATTACCGTTAAGGGTACGCGCGAGCCCAATCCTTGACCCAGATCAACCGGACCCCCGAAATGAACGCTCCTATCCTGTCACAGTCCAGATGCGGGGACTGCCCGATCCGCCACCGTGCCGTCTGCGCGCGTTGCAATGCGGATGAGCTGGAGGAGCTGGATGCCATCAAATACTACCGCACCTATGAGGCGGGGCAGCCGATTATCTGGTCGGGCGACGTGATGAATTTCGTCGGCTCGGTGGTGTCAGGCATTGCGTCTCTGACCCAGACAATGGAGGACGGGCGCACCCAGATGGTCGGGTTGCTGCTGCCCAGCGATTTTGTCGGCCGCCCCGGACGTGAAGGCGCGGCCTACGATGTGGCGGCGACCACCGATGTGGTGATGTGCTGCTTCCGCAAGAAGCCGTTCGAGGAGCTGATGGAGCGCACGCCGCATATTGCGCACCGGCTTCTGGAGATGACGCTGGACGAGCTGGACGCGGCGCGGGAGTGGATGCTGGTGCTGGGCCGCAAGACCGCGCGCGAAAAGATCGCGAGCCTGCTGGCGATCATTGCGCGGCGCGATGCCACTCTGACGCCGGGCGGCGCCACCAACCGGATGGTGTTCGACCTGCCGCTGACCCGCGAGGCGATGGCCGATTACCTGGGCCTGACGCTGGAAACCGTGAGCCGCCAGATCTCGGCGCTCAAGAAGGACGGCATCATCGAACTGGAGGGCAAGCGGCATGTGACCGTGCCCGACATGCGCCGCCTGATGGAAGAGGCCGGCGACGACAGCGACGGCGGCTTCCTGGGCTAAGGGCGCGGGCGGCATTCTGAGCATTCCCTGATTCACCTGCCGCCGGTTGCGGGCGGCCCGTCGGCGCGGGTCTGCGCTGCGGCCAAACCCGCGTGACCTAATACGTTTGATGCAAGAGGGCAGGCGGGGATCTCCCGCGCCCGCGCATACCCGGCTGTGCCGGACCCGCTGGCGGCCTTGGGCCCGGCACCGCGCAGCGGTGCCATGCCCAACGGGAGGAAGCCCTTCCAACAGGAAGGGCAGACGACGGGCGGGAGAGCCACGGGGGCGTTTGGCAGAAATCCGGACCCCGGCAACCTGAAGCCAGGGCGTGACCCGGCAAAAGGACTGTGATCTACTGGCAGCACCACAAAAACGGAGGCGGCAATGCAGTTTGGAAGCCTGATCGGGATGCTGATCATCGGAGCCTTGGCCGGGTGGCTGTCGGGCAAAATCATGCAGGGGCGGGGGTTTGGCCTCCTGGGCAATATCATCGTCGGCGTGGTCGGCGCCTTTCTGGCCGGGATGATCTTTCCGGCGCTGGGCTTTGCGGCGGGAGGCGGATTTTTCTGGTCGCTGGTCCATGCCACGATCGGGGCGGTGATCCTGCTCTTCCTGATCGGCCTCATCCGCAAGGCCCGTTAGGCTGCTGGCGCACGGAACTGGAAAAGGCGCCCTGCGGGGGCGCCTTTTGCCGCTGCATCCGGCTGGAAAGGCCAGGGCGTCAATGCGCCATCAGCACCGGGACCGCCGCCTGTTCCAGCATGTTGCGGGTGGCGCCGCCAAGAATGGCCTCGCGGAAGCGGGAATGGCCGTATGCCCCCATCACGATCAGGTCAGCGGCTGTATCGGCCGCATGGCGGTTCAGGATGTCCGACACCCGGGTCAGCGTCTTGCTCAGCACGTCGATCTCGCAGGTGACGCCGTGGCGGGACAGCATCTGCGCCAGCATGCCGCCCGGATCGGAGCGTTCCGGCCCGTGCTGCGGCGGGTCGATGACCGCAATGCGCACCAGGTCGGCACCGGTCAGGAAGGGCAGCGACCTGCGGATCGCGGTCATCGCTTCGATGCTTTCGTTCCAGGCCACCAGCACGGTCTTGGGCCGGCGCAGGGGCTCGCCCTTGTCCGGCACCACCAGCACCGGTGCGCGGCCCTCGAACAGGGCCGATTCGACAATCGGCTCGGCCTCGGCGCGCTTCTCCTTGCCATAGGGCTTGCCCAGCACCACCAGGTCGGAGAACCGCGCGTGGCGCGCCACGTGGCGGCCAAGGTCCGCGATCTGCGCAACACCGCTGTCGGTGGCAAAAGGCACGCCTGCGCGCTGCAGCGTTTCCACGGCGCCGGCCTGGATCGCTTCGGCCTCTTCCTGGGCGCGGGCCAGGGTTTCCTGCAGCACCATCGCATTGGCGCCTGCATAGTAATAGCCTGTCTGGGTGCGGTCGACGCCGAGGCAGAGCGCATCGGCATGGGCACCGAATTCCTCTGCCAAAGCCGCAACTTGCGCCAGAGGCGCGGTTGCGGTTTCCGCAGCCGTAAGGACAGTAAGCAAGGATTTGTAGGACATGACACCTCCCGGCGGGGTCTGCGCCGCGGGCCCCCATGGCCCCGGCGAAGGGATTTTCAAAGCACGGGAAGAAGTGTCACATGTCGGCGGGAAGCGTCTTGATGCAGATCAAGGCAGGAGAGAGGCGCGTTTTGCAAGAAGAGCGCGGTCTATTAACGTCCCCGTATCCGCAGGATTCGCGGGGGCACGGCAAAGGGACGCAAGATGTCTAACTATATCAAGCTGATAGCGCTTGGTCTGGTCACGCTGTTTGCGATGATCGGTACCAATTACGCGCGGGATCTGGCTTACCAGGTGCATGCGGTCATCGTGATGATCGTGGCTGGCGGGCTGTTCCTCTATACTTTGCGCCACACCAATGAGCCGAAAAAGGCAGTTGCAGGTGTGGAAAATGAGTATTTCGACAGCGTTGTGCGCGCTGGTGCAATTGCAACCGCCCTTTGGGGCGTGGTCGGGTTTCTGGCCGGGACCTTCATTGCGTTCCAGCTGGCCTTTCCGGCGCTGAATTTCGATTGGGCGCAAGGGTTTGCCAATTTCGGCCGTCTGCGCCCGCTGCACACTTCCGCAGTGATTTTTGCATTTGGCGGCAACGCTCTGATCGCAACCTCCTTCTACGTGGTGCAGCGGACCTCCGCGGCGCGCCTGTGGGGCGGCAACCTCGCGTGGTTCGTGTTCTGGGGCTACCAGCTGTTCATCGTGCTGGCGGCAACCGGCTACCTGCTGGGCGGCACCCAGTCCAAGGAATATGCGGAGCCGGAATGGTACGTTGACCTGTGGCTGACCATTGTCTGGGTCGCCTATCTGGCCGTCTTCCTGGGCACCATCATCAAGCGCAAGGAACCCCACATCTACGTGGCGAACTGGTTCTACCTGTCCTTCATCGTCACCGTCGCCATGCTGCACCTGGTCAACAACGCGACCATCCCGGTGTCGATCTGGGGCTCCAAGTCCGTGATCGTCTGGCCCGGCGTGCAAGATGCGATGGTGCAGTGGTGGTACGGCCACAACGCCGTGGGCTTCTTCCTGACCGCAGGCTTCCTGGGCATGATGTATTATTTCATCCCGAAGCAGGCCGAACGTCCCGTGTTCTCCTACAAGCTGTCGATCATCCACTTCTGGGCGCTGATCTTCCTGTACATCTGGGCGGGTCCCCACCACCTGCACTACACCGCGCTGCCTGACTGGGCCTCGACCCTCGGCATGGTGTTCTCGGTGATCCTGTGGATGCCCAGCTGGGGCGGTATGATCAACGGCCTGATGACGCTCTCGGGCGCCTGGGACAAGCTGCGCACCGACCCGGTGATCCGGATGATGGTGATCTCCGTCGGCTTCTACGGCATGTCCACCTTCGAAGGCCCGATGATGTCGATCCGCGCGGTGAACTCGCTGTCGCACTACACCGACTGGACCATTGGCCACGTGCACTCCGGCGCGCTCGGCTGGAACGGCATGATCACCTTCGGCGCGCTGTACTATCTGGTGCCGGTGCTGTGGAAGCGTGAGCGCCTGTACTCGCTCAGCCTCGTGTCCTGGCACTTCTGGCTCGCCACCATCGGCATCGTTCTTTACGCCGCGTCGATGTGGGTGACCGGTATCATGGAAGGCCTGATGTGGCGCGAAGTGGACGCCAACGGCTTCCTGGTGAACTCCTTTGCCGACACCGTGGCAGCGAAGTTCCCGATGTATGTGGTGCGCGGTCTGGGCGGGGTCATGTTCCTCGCGGGCTCCCTCATCATGTGCTACAACCTGTGGATGACCGTCCGCCGGGCCCCGGCCAAAGAGGCCAGCCTGTCGGTTCAGGTCCCGGCTGAATAAGGAGGGCCGGAGCAATGGCTATTCTCGACAAACATAAGATCCTCGAGACCAACGCGACCCTCCTGCTGATCTGCAGTTTCCTGGTCGTGACCATCGGCGGACTGGTGCAGATTGCACCGCTGTTCTACCTGGAAAACACCATCGAGGAGGTGGAGGGCATGCGTCCCTACACCCCGCTCGAACTGGCGGGCCGCGAGGTCTACATCCGGGAAGGCTGCTATGTCTGCCACAGCCAGATGATCCGGCCGATGCGCGACGAGGTCGAACGCTACGGCCACTACTCGCTGGCGGCGGAGTCAATGTACGACCGTCCGTTCCAGTGGGGCTCCAAGCGGACCGGACCGGATCTGGCCCGGGTGGGCGGCCGCTACTCGGATGACTGGCACGTCGACCACCTGCGCGACCCGCAGGCCGTGGTGCCGGAATCGGTGATGCCGAAATACGGCTTCCTCGAAGACAAGAAGATCGACGGCAAATACATCGGCGACATCATGGCCACCAACGCGCTGCTGGGCACGCCCTACAGCGAGGACATGATCGAAACCGCACAGGCCGACTTCCGCGCCCAGGCGGATCCGGACAGCGACTATGACGGGCTGCTGGAGCGCTATGGCGACAAGGTCAACGTGCGCAACTTCGATGGTCAGCCGGGGGTCTCCGAGGCCGATGCGCTGATCGCCTACCTGCAGATGCTGGGCACGCTGGTCGACTTCTCGACCTTCACCCCGGATGCAAGCCGGTAAGGGAGGATAGGATGGAACTCTATACGCTCCTCAGGGAATTCGCAGACAGCTGGATGCTGCTGTTCCTGTTCACCGTCTTCATCGGCATCATTGTCTGGGCGTTCCGCCCAGGCAGCACCAAGGCTTACGAGGATACCGCAAACATCCCGTTCCGCCACGTCGATGCACCTGCGCCCCGCAAGGGCGACGAGACAGCCGCGCCCCGCAAGGGCGACAAACCCGCCGCGACTAAGGAGGCGAGGGTATGAGCAAGAAATCGCAAAAGTTCGAGGGCGATCCGAAGACCACCGGCCACGAGTGGGACGGGATCGAGGAATTCGACAACCCGATGCCGCGCTGGTGGCTGTGGACCTTCTACGCCACCATCATCTGGGGTGTTCTTTACACCATCGCCTATCCGGCCTGGCCGCTGGTCAACTCGGCCACGGCAGGCATTCTGGGCTGGTCCACCCGCGGCGACGTGGCGGCTGAAATCGCGTCGGTGGAAGAAGCCAACGCGCCAGTCAACGCCAAGCTGGAAGCGGCTGAGCTGGTCGCCATCGCGGACGACACGGAACTGAACACCTATGCCGTCTCTGCCGGTTCCGCCGTGTTCAAGACCTGGTGCGCCCAGTGCCACGGCTCCGGTGCTGCCGGCGCCAAGGGCTACCCGAACCTCTTGGACGACGACTGGCTCTGGGGCGGCTCGGTGGAAGACATCCACGCCACGGTGGCCCACGGCATCCGCAACGAGGACAGCGATGAAGCGCGCTATTCCGAGATGCCTGCCTTCGGCCGCGATGAGCTTCTGGAGAAGGAAGAAATCTCCCAGGTGGTCAACTACGTGATGTCGCTGTCGGGTGAGCCGCAGGACGCCTCCAAGGTTGAGGCCGGGTCGGTTATCTTCGCTGACAACTGTGCCTCCTGCCACATGGAAGACGGCACCGGCGACCGCGCGCAGGGGGCGCCGAACCTGGCCGACGCGATCTGGCTTTATGGCGGCGACTACGCCACCCTGACCGAGACCGTGACCAATTCGCGCTATGGCGTGATGCCGGCCTGGAACACCCGCCTGACCGAAGCGCAGATCCGCGCCGTGTCGGCCTATGTCCACCAGCTGGGCGGCGGCGAATAAGCCGGACCGGGTAATAGAAGAACAAGGAAAGGGCTGCCCGGCGGGCGGCCCTTCTCCGTTTTGGGGCAGGCTGTGCGCAAGGGGGAGCTATGCAGCCGCGCCGCTGAAACACCACAGAGGCGGCCGGCAAAACCGCGTGAGGCTTCGCAATCTTCGCGCCTGCGCTTGTCGGCTGCGGCCGTCACGACGGCGCCGCCGCCTCGGGCCGCTGGCTCAGGTCAGGCTGCTGGGTGCAAAGCAGAAGGGGCAGGGGGCAGGCAGGGCCGGGCGGGGCACAGTGCCCCGGCCCGGCAGAGGGCTAAGCAAGCCAAATGACTTGGGATCAGGCGGCCTGCAGATCTTTCAGGTCGCGCCGCTTGAGCGGGAGGCGGGCAAGGCCGCCGTAGACACCGCGCACCTGCTCCCGGCCCTGTTCGCCTGTCAGGCCGTGAACTGCCGCCAGTTCGGGGAACAGGCTGAACAGCTCCCGTTTGTCCGCAGCGCACAACCCGCGCATTGCCTCGGGGCCGGGCCAGAAGGTTTCCGTTGCGATGCCTTCGGCAAAGATCACCTCGTGCCGCTCTGTCATCAGATGCACATAGGTGACCGGACTGTCCGCAACCGGCTGCCGGGAGCAGTTCGGGTCGATCTCCGCCAGCAGTTTCGCGGACAGGAAGCTTTCGCCGAACGGGGTTTCCCGGTCAAAGGCCTGCGGCCCCGTCAGCAGGCGGTGCTGCGGCGACAGCAGCATCGGCCGCTCCGGGCGCAGCAGGCCGCCCGGGCGGACGCAATAGGGCCGCAGATGAGGGCGCAGCGCCAGTTCCGCCGGGCTGAGGGTGCGCTTGCCGGTCCAGATGACCGGCTGGAACCCGTTGTCAGCGGTCTGCAGCATGTCGCCCACTTGGATCTGCCCGGCAGGAACCGCACCGCGCCGGGTGGCCAGCAGAACATTGGGTGTGAAGCAGGGGATGCCCGCGGAGTAAAGCTGCGGCGCGGTGGAGAGCTGCGCCGGCGCAACCCCCTGCAGAACCAGTTTCTCGCCTGTGGGGAAGGTCAGCAGCGCATTGCCGAACCCGTCGTCGGTGACGGAAACGTCCCAGGCGCGGATGGCGCCGCCGGGGCCGGTGCCGCCGGTCAGCCCGGACACATCAAGCTGGTCGTTGTAAAAACCGTCGGCGTCGTCATCGCCAACACTGAAGTCGCTGACGGTGTCGGTGCCGCCGCCGCCGGTCAAAATCAGCTGGTCATAGCCTTCGCCGCCTGTGATCAGGTCGTCGCCGGCGCCCATAGTGATGGTGTCGTCGCCCTTGCCGGCGTCGATCGTCACCCCGGCGCTGTCAGCCGAGGCATTCACGATGTCGCCCTGATCCGTCAGGTTCAGCAACTCGATCTCGGAAAAGGTGATCGTGTCGGTGCCATCGGTGATCGTGCCGGCCTCATCCCCGGTGTAAGTGACGGTCACGCCGGTGGTGACATCGGACAAGTTGACGGTGTCGTAGTCGTTCCCCGCCTCCCCGCCTTCCAGCGTGTCATTGCCGAACCCGTCCGACATCTTGAAGGTGTCGGCATCGGCTTCGCCATACATCAGGTCATCGCCGGCGCCGCCAACCAAGAGGTCGTTGTCATTGCCGCCGTACATGGTGTCGTTGCCGTCGCCGCCTTCCAGCGTGTCATTGCCGTCGGTCGCGATGATGCTGTCATTGCCGACGCCACCGACCAGGCTGTCGTCGCCGGCAGAGTTTCTGAGGGTGTCGTCGCCCTCGCCGCCGATCAGCGTGTCGTTGCCGAGGCCCGTGGTCAGGCTGTCATTGCCGGCGCCGCCTTCGATATAGTCGTCGCCATCGCCGCCGGAGAGAGTGTCGCCGCCGTCGCCGCCGATCAGCGTGTCGGCGCCGGCACCGCCTTCCAGGATGTCGTCACCGGCGCCGCCTTCCATGCTGTCGTCGCCGTCTTCGCCATACAGGACATCGTTGCCCCCCTGGCCGTAGACCACATCGTTGCCATCCCCCGCCAGAACGGTGTCGTTGCCTTGTTCGATGGGCGTGACAACGGCGTCTTCGATCACATCGCCGGACAGCGTGAAACCGGCCAGGCCGTCGCGCGTCTGCAGCGTGAACTCGATCGAGGACCGGTCTTCGAAGGCGGCGGAGAACCAGGCGTCCTGATCCGTGTAGTCATTCTTCTCCGACCCGGTGGCCGTGACCATGCTGCCGTCAATTGCCGTGCCAAGCGAGGTGTCCTCCGCTACCCCGAAGCTGGTGAAACTGTTGCCGTCGATAATGACCGCCTCGGCATCGCCATAGCTGCTGTTGTCATCAACGTCGTTGAAGGTGGCGGTAGAGTTCAGGTAGACCGGCTCTCCGGTGGCGGGATCGAAGAACTCCAGCCGGAACGTGGCCCGGTCCCCGGGAGAATCGCCGTTCAGCAGGATTTCCGCGCCAGCGTCGTACCCGAATTGCACCGACATGTAATCGTTGGACTTTTCGACCAGAACCAGCCTGCCCCAGACACTGGTGCCGTCTTCCAGAACGGCGATATCGCTGAAGACGGCGTAATCGCCCGCCGACCCGGTGTAGCCGTCGTGCGACACCGTTTGGATGTTGTTGATGTCCAGCACCAGCGGCGAGGCGTCCGCGCCCTGCTCGAATCCGTCGCCCATGTCCCCATAGACAACGTCATCGCCCTCGCCGGCATCAATAATGTCGCTGCCTTCTTCACCGGCGACGGTGTCCTGGCCCGCACCCGCGTCGATCGTGTCGTCACCGGTGGTTCCGTCCATCAAATCGTCGCCTTTTGTGCCTTTCTTGCTGGCGATAAGGTCTTTTACCCAATCCAAGATTGCCATGAGCTGTATCTGACTTTCTATCTGGCGCGGGCGTCAGCACGCGTTAGGAACAATTTTTCGCGGTTGCACCGCCAATGGGAGAGGCGTGATGACGGGAACCGTTACACGAGTGCCGATAAGGAAACGTAAATTCCGCGCAGGTTCTGGGCGTCCGGGCAGGCGCCCGGATCCTGTGGCGGCCTTGCCTGCACCGCGCCAGCGGCCTGCCTGCTGCACTGCGGTCCGCAAGCGGGAGAGGCTTGCAGAAATGACCGCCGCCGCATCTTGAAAGCCACGCGGTGAACGCTCACTTCCGCGCTAGACGTTTCTGCGCCGAGCCGCAAAGGGAAGGCAGCAGGGGCGCTGTCTGCGCGCCCTTGGCAGTTCCAAAGGCGCATTTCCGGAGAGGTTTTGCGTGTTTGATATTTGGCTGCCGCTTTTGAGCGGGCTTGTTCTGCTGATCCTGGGCGGCGAGTTTCTGGTGCGCGGTGCCGTGCGTGTGGCAGAGCGTTTTGGCGTCTCGCCGCTGGTGATCGGGCTGACGCTAGTCGGTTTCGGCACCTCGGCGCCGGAGCTGGTGACGTCGGTGCGGGCAGCGCTGGCCGGGGCGCCGGGGATTGCCTATGGCAACATCACAGGCTCCAACATTGCCAATATCCTGCTGATTGCCGGCGTTTCCGCCCTGATTGCCCCGATGGCGGTGCAGTCGGCAGCGCTGCGGCGCGACGGCGGTGTCATGCTGGCCGCGACGCTGGTCTTTGCCGTACTTGCCGCAACGGTGCCGGTGACCCGGGCTGCGGGGGCAGGGTTTGTCCTGGCTTTGGCAGCTTATATCTGGCTGGCCGTCCGGCAGGAGCGGACAACCGCCGCAGACCACGGCGCGCTGTATGACAAGGCCGCCGCGCTGGAAGGCGTCGATCCGGCGATTGTGCCTGCAAGCCAGCCCAGGCTGCCAATGTGGCGGCCGCTGGCAACCGCCCTGGCCGGGCTTGCCCTGGTGATCGGCGGCGGCGGCCTGCTGGTGGATGGCGCGGTGGAGCTGGCGCGCTCGATGGCGGTCTCCGAAACGGTGATCGGCCTGACAATCGTTGCCGTGGGCACCTCCGCGCCCGAACTGGCGACCTCTGTCGCCGCGGCGCTGCGGCGTCAGGGCGAAATGGCGTTCGGCAACATCATCGGCTCCAACATATACAACCTGATGGGGATCGGCGGTGCAACGGCCCTGATCGCGCCCTCTGAGGTACCGGGGCGGATTGCGGGCTTTGATAACCCAGTGATGGTGCTGGTGACCTTGGGCTTCCTGGCGCTGGCCTGGACCGGCCTGCGGGTGTCGCGGCGCGAGGGGGCGGTGCTGCTGGCAGGCTATGCGTCCTATCTCTGGTGGCTCTGGCCGGCGGCCTGAGCCGCCGCTGAAGCCGCCAGGGTCTTGGGCTTGCGCCCCGATGCCGGCGGGTGGATGCCCAGCCCCTGCTGGTCGTAAAGGCTGCTCCAGATGGCAATGCAGCTCCAGCTCACCACATAGAGAACGCCTGCCGCGATCACCACGCCGCCTGGCAGCGGGCCGATCTCCGCCCGCTCCAGCGCCTGATCAAAGGACTCGATGGGGCGGGGATGGACCGCGATCTTGCCAGCATAGGCCAGCGATTGGATCAGCAGCACCCACAGATAGTTGCGCTTGATCCGCCGCCCGATCGATTGCAGCAGGTTGATGTGATAGTCCGGCCGGTTGTAATCCTGCGCCAGCACCTTCTGCCAGTTTTCCTCCAGATGCAGATCGCCGTCATACAGCATCGGTGCGTAGAAATGTTTCTCCAGCCAGCGCGCGCGGGCGCGGAACACGTTGTAGAACCGGTAGCGCCGCGCCTCCAGCATCAGGAAAAAGATGATCAGGATGCCGACCAGGATCAGCGGCAGCGGCGAGGCTTCGGGCGAGGAATAGGAAATCGACAGCGCAACCCCCAGCGTCACCACCGCCCAGTTGGTGGTGATGTCCAGCCGGGTGCGCCACATCACGCTGCGGTAAACCTCGCCGCGGTACAAATGCGCCAAAGCGCCGACCTCGGCCGCCGACAGCGGAGCGCGGTTCCCGGCGTCTGCCTGTCTGTTCTCTCCGTTGGCCATGGGATGAGAATAGTTTTTTGCTAGAGACGGGCAAATTTTTGCGGCTGTTTGATCCGTGTCAAACTGCGCCGCCGCGAACCGCGCTACACAGGCAAGTGAAAGACATTGCTGCCTGGCAGACATCCCCGCCAAAGCAGCATGACATCCCGCTAGGCCGACGTGCAGGCCGAACGGGTCATGCGCCGGTTTTCCGATCTGTTCGCGCGTTTCCTGGAAAACCGGCGCTTTTTCTTTCTCTCTTCAGGATCAATCCCTCAGATGTTCTGCGGATGGATGCAGCGCGTCTTGACCGGGCGGCGGCGCAGCCAGCCGGCCAGCCGTTTCAGCAGCCCCTTGCGGCGGGGCGGTGCCTCATAGGCGCGGGGCAGCGGTTTGGCGGTAGGCAGATCGCGCAGCTTCACACAGTCCTGGCGCGTCGCGGTCAGCATCGAGCGGGCGTAGATATCGGTCAGCATGGGTCAGCCTCCTATCTTGCTGTCTGTCTCTGATCCTTGCGCGAGCGGGCGATTCCTGCGAGTTAAGAAAAATCGCATCGTGTAAGTTGGAATTACATATGGATTGGTTGCACATGCCGCCGCTTGCGTCACTGCGTGCCTTCTCAGCCTTTGCGGAGGCCGGAAATGTGGTTCAGGCAGGCGCGGCGTTGAATGTCAGCCACGCTGCCATCAGCCAGCAGCTGAGGGCGCTGGAGTCGCATCTGGGCGTGGCGCTGCTGGACCGCAGCGGCCGGGCGCTGGCGCTGACCTCAGAAGGTGCCCATCTGGCGCGGGCGCTGCAGCTGGGCTTTGGCGCAATCCAGGCGGCTGTGCAGGAAATCACCCAAGCGGGCACCGCCCGGCCGCTGCATGTCACCTGCACGCCGATGTTTGCCGCGCACTGGCTGATGCCGCGGCTGCCGGGGTTTCAGGCGGACAATCCCGGGATTGACCTGGTGCTCGACCCCACGGGCAGCTTGGTTGAGCTGAAGCCCGGCGGCATCGACATCGCCCTGCGCTACGGCGACGGCAGCTGGCCGGGGCTGGAAACGGAAATGCTGCTGGCCTCGCCGATGGTGGTGGTTGCCGCGCCGGGGCTTTTGGGCGGGCGGCAGGTGAGCGCGCCCGAGGATCTGCTGGACCTCCCTTGGCTGGAGGAGCTGGGCACGTCTGAGGCCGGCCTCTGGCTGCAATCGCGCGGCGTCAGCGAAGGCCTGCGCGGACCGCGCACCCGGCTGCCGGGCAACCTGCTGATGCAGGCTGTGAAGGCCGGGCAGGGGGTTGCGGTCAGCGTCCGCGCCTTTGTCGAGGAGGAGCTGGCAGAAGGCCGGCTGCTGGCACTGTTCACCGAAGGCGAGGGCCGCGGCTACCACATCGCCACCCGCCCGGGCGTGCTGCGCCCGGAGGCGCGCAAGTTCATCGCCTGGCTCAGGCGGCAGCGGCAGCCGTTCTGAAACCGCTGTTTCCCGACGGAAACCGGCTGTGCATTGCCGTAATCTCTGCGCTGCGGCAACTTGCCTCTGGCAGGCCGCTGCACGCAGGCATAGGTGGCCTTTTGCCTTCACAAGACGCTGTACCGGGCGCGAAAACATGATTGTCCGATACGCTTTTTGATCCACGTCAAAGTTCTGGCACTTTGCATCTGTGACAAGGGCGCCAGACAGCCACAAGACGGAGAGAGTCCGTGAGCGATTCCAACCCAGCCCCGAGCCTGTATGCCGCCAGGGAACCGATTTTTCCCCGGCGCGTCTCCGGACCCTTCCGAAACCTGAAGTGGTACATCATGGCGGTGACGCTGGGGATCTACTACCTGACTCCCTGGATCCGCTGGGACCGCGGGCCCTCGCTGCCGGATCAGGCGGTGCTGCTGGATCTGGCGAACCGGCGGTTCTATTTCTTCTGGATCGAGATCTGGCCGCACGAATTCTATTTTGTCGCTGGCCTGCTGATCATGGCGGGGCTGGGGCTGTTCCTGTTCACCTCCGCTTTGGGCCGGGTCTGGTGCGGCTATGCCTGCCCGCAGACCGTCTGGACCGATCTGTTTATCCTGGTGGAGCGATGGATCGAGGGCGACCGCAACGCCCGCCTGCGCCTGCACCGGCAGAAAAAGCTCGATTTCCGCAAGGTCCGGCTGCGGGTCACCAAATGGGTGGCCTGGTTCCTGATCGGGCTGGCCACCGGCGGCGCCTGGGTGTTCTATTTCGCCGATGCGCCGACGCTGGCTTATGATCTGGTAACGCTGAATGCGCATCCGGTTGCCTACACCACCATGCTGGTGCTGACCGCGACAACCTTCCTGTTCGGCGGCTTTGCACGCGAACAGATCTGCATCTACGCCTGCCCCTGGCCGCGCATCCAGGCGGCAATGATGGATGAGGACACGCTGACCGTCGGCTACCGCGAATGGCGTGGCGAGCCGCGCGGCAAGGGCAACGTTCGCCGCCGCAGCAAGGCCGAGGCGGAAGCGGCTGAGCAGGCCGCACAGGCGGCAGGTCCCGGCCAGGCGGCTTATGCCGGCACGCCGTATCCCGGCCTCTCCCCGGACGCGGACCCTACCGCCGCAACCGGCACTGCCGAGGCCGCAGGGCCCGGCGATTGCATCGACTGCATGGCCTGCGTCAACGTCTGCCCGATGGGGATCGACATCCGCGACGGCCAGCAGATGGAATGCATCACATGCGCGCTGTGCATCGACGCTTGCGACGACGTGATGGCCAAGATCGGAAAGCCGCGCGGCCTGATCGACTATATGGCCCTGTCGGATGAGGCGGAGGAGCGCGAGGGCAAGCCGCCCAAGAACATCTGGAAGCACATCCTGCGCCCGCGCACCATCATGTACACCACCTTGTGGTCGCTGGTTGGCCTGGGGCTGCTGTTTGCCCTGTTCATCCGCTCTGACATCGAGCTGACCGTGGCGCCGGAACGCAACCCGACTTATGTAACGCTGTCCGACGGCTCGATCCGCAACACCTACGACGTGCGTCTGCGCAACAAGCATGGCGAAGAACGCCCATTCCAGCTGTCGATCAAGGGCGATCCGGCAATGCAGATCGCCTTGGAGGGCACCGATGGATCAACCGTGGCAGTGCCCGCTGACACCGCGCTCTTGCAGCGGGTCTATATCGTGACGCCCAAGGACGCTGCGCCGTCCAAAGCGGCCTCGACTCCGGTGCGCATTTGGGTGGAAGATCTGGACAGCGGCGAACGCGCCCATAAGGACACCAGCTTTAACGGCAAGGGGAACTGAACCATGGCCAAGCGCGAACGGGAATTTACCGGCAAGCACGCATTGATGCTGTTCGGCGGCGCCTTTGCGGTGATCATCGGGGTGAATATCGCCCTGGCCGTCAGCGCGGTGAAGACCTTTCCGGGGCTGGAGGTGAAGAACTCCTATGTCGCCAGCCAGGAATTCGACAAGCGCCGGAACGCGCAGGAGGCGCTGGGCTGGTCGGTCTATGCCTCCTCAGCCGGGGACCAGGTCAAGCTGGAGATCACCGATGCCGATGGCAACCCGGTGGAGGTGGCCAAGCTGACCGCTACCCTGGGCCGGGCGACCCATGTGCAGGACGATCAGCAGCCGGAGTTCGCCTTTGACGGCCAGGCCTATGTTGCGCCGGCCGATCTGGGCCCGGGCAACTGGAACATCCGCATGGTGGCGCGGGCCAAGAACGGCACCGAATTCACCCAGCGGGTGATCCTGCACGTGAAAGGCTGACCGCCATGACCGCCCAGCTCCGCCCCTCGCTTGCGGCCTGCCCGGCCTGCGTCGCCGCCCCGCATGACAGTGCGGAGCAGGCGCCGACGGAGGCGCGGCTGGCGCTTTCGCTGCCGGGCATTCACTGCCAGGCCTGCATTTCGGCAGTGGAGCGGGAGCTGAACGCCGAGCCCGGAATCCGTTCGGCGCGGGTGAACCTGACCCTGAAACGGGCGCTGATCGAGGCGGACCCGGACGTGCGCGCCGCCGACCTGATCCCGGTGCTGGAACGCATCGGCTATGAGGCGCATGAGCTGGATCTGGCGGCGCTTGCGGCGACCCAGAACGACAAGGCGGGCCGCGATCTGCTGATGCGGCTGGCGGTCGCGGGCTTTGCCTCGATGAACGTGATGCTGTTGTCGGTGTCGGTCTGGTCCGGCGCCTCGGACGCGACCCGGGACATGTTCCACTGGATCTCCGCCGCGATCACCTTCCCGGCGATCGTCTTCTCCGCCCAGCCGTTCTTTGCCAATGCCTGGACCGCCCTGCGGGTCAAACGCCTCAACATGGACGTGCCGATCGTGCTGGCGCTGGTCTTGGCGCTGCTGACCTCGCTGTGGGAGACCTTCCTGTCCGGCGAGCACGCCTATTTCGACGCTGCCCTGACCCTGACCTTTTTCCTGCTGGCGGGCCGCTACCTGGATTACCGCACCCGCGCCGTGGCGCGCTCCGCGGCAGAGGAACTGGCGGCGCTGGAGGTGCCCCGGGCGGTCCGGCTGCTGGACGGCGATGAATATGAGGTGCCGGTGGCGGATCTAGCCATCGGCGATCTGATCCTGGTGCGCCCCGGCGGGCGGATGCCGGTGGATGGCGAAATCGTCGCAGGCCAGTCGGAGCTCGACCGCTCGCTGCTGACCGGCGAAACCCTGCCGGTGTTTGCCGCACCGGGCCTGGCGGTTTCCGCCGGTGAAGTGAACCTGACCGGCCCGCTGACCATCCGCGCCACGGCAGTGGGCGAGGATACCTCGCTGCACCGCATGACCGATCTGGTTGCGATCGCGGAGTCGGGCCGCTCGCGCTACACCTCGCTGGCGGACAGCGCGGCCAAGCTCTATGCGCCGGGGGTGCACATCCTGTCGGCGCTCGCCTTTGCGGGCTGGTATCTTTACACCTTCGACATCCGCACGGCGCTGAATATCGCCGCCGCGGTTCTGATCATCACCTGCCCCTGCGCGCTGGGCCTTGCGGTGCCTGCGGTCACCACCGCCGCCTCAGGCCGGCTGTTCAAGAAGGGTATGCTGATCAAACACGCAACCGCACTGGAGCGGCTGGCAGAGGTGGACACGGTGGTGTTCGACAAGACCGGCACGCTGACCGCCGGCACGCCGGAGGTCACCAACCTGGGCGGCCACGCCCGGGCGGATCTGGAGATTGCGCTGGCGCTGGCCGAAGGCTCCTCGCATCCCTTGTCAGTGGCGCTGGCCCGTGCGGCACGTGAGGCCGGGGTCAAGCCTGCCGCAGTGCAGGAGATCACCGAGGTTCCGGGGTATGGCGCCGAAGGCCTGTACCGCGGCGCCCGCGTGCGGCTGGGCCGCGCGGCCTGGGTCGGCGCTGAACAAGGCAGCCAGACCGCGGCCTGGCTGGACAGCGGGGCGGGGTCGGCCAAACCCTTCCTGTTCACCGATGCGCTGCGCCCCGGCGCGGCAGAGGCTGTGCAGGCGCTGAAGGAGGTCGGCAAGGACGTACTGCTGATTTCCGGCGACACCACCGGCGCGGTCGAGGATCTGGCCCGGCGGCTGGGCATCGCCAAATGGGTGGCAGAGGCGCTGCCTGCCGATAAATCCGCCCGGGTGCGCCTGCTGGCGGATCAGGGCAAGAAGGTCCTGATGGTGGGCGACGGCCTTAACGACACTGCAGCACTGGCAGCGGCGCATGTGTCGATCTCCCCGGCCTCGGCGCTGGATGCGGCGCGGGTGGCCTCCGACATCGTGCTCTTGGGCCAGGACCTCAGCCCGATTGCCGAGGCCTGCGGCGTGGCGCAGAAGGCGACCCGCCGCATCCGCGAGAACTTCCGCATTGCCACGCTCTATAACGTGATCGCGGTGCCGCTGGCGATTGCCGGGCTGGCCACGCCCTTGATTGCGGCGCTGGCGATGTCTACCTCTTCCATTACCGTCTCCCTCAACGCGCTGCGGCTGCGCTGAGGGCGCGCCTGAAAGCATGGAACCGACCCTATGAGCGTCCTCACCTACCTGATCCCGATTTCGCTGATCCTCGGTGCGGTGGGTCTGGCGGCCTTCATCTACACGGTGCGCAGCAACCAGTATGACGACCCCGAAGGCGACGCCCGCCGCATCCTGAGCGACGAGTGGGACGACAAGCCCAAGCCCTGAGCGGGTTCTTAGCACCCAAAAAACTCCCGCCCCCGCAGGTGCCCTGGCTGAGGCCAGAGCCCCTTGGCGGCGTTGGGCGTGGCACCGCGCATGGCGCGGTGCCACGCCCAACGGGAGGAGGGGTTTTCGTCAGAAAAGCCTGACGACGGGCGGGAGCGGCTGGCGGAGACTGGGCGCAGGTCACGAAAAAGGCGCCGCGGGGGCGCCTCTTTGCTGCTGATCTGAAGCTACGCCGGTCGTCAGGACGGGCCGATCGGGTTGCAGGTCACGTTGCGGGCGTTCAGGCGGCGGCAGGCCAGTTCCGCCTGCTCCTGGCTCATGCCGAGGAAGTTCGCCTCAAACCCGCGCCGGGTGTTGGCCACCTTGCGCAGGGAGCCGTCCAGTGTCTCCAGCTCCGACAGCGCGGTGCGCAGCAGCACCTTCTCAGCCTGGTAGCGGCTGCTGTAGAGACCGACATTGATGCCCCAGTAGCGCCCGCCGGAGGTGGACAGGCGGGTGACCACAACCGGTTCCGGCTCCGGCGAGGCCTCTGCCAGCGCCAAGCTGGCCGGGCGGGCGGCGGGCCGAAGGCCGGTAAAGGGCACCCGCTGCACCGCGGCGATGACCGTGGCGGCCGCAGCTGTTTCCAGGGGCGCCGGCTCCGCTTCCGCTTCGGCCAGCGCAACGGCAATGCTGTCGCGCACGGCATCCCGCTGCAGTGCCGCGTCTGCGCTGACAGTCTGCACGTTCTCGATCTGCTCTGGAGCCGTCTTTTCCGGCGCGGCCCCTGTCTCTGCCTCCGCTGCCGCAGCTTCCGCGGGCGGCGTCTGAAGCGCTTCCTCAAGCGCGGCCACCAGCACCGGCGACTCGCTGGCGCCGGGGCGCAGTTTCGGGCGCAGGCTGGTTTCCACCTGGCCGCTCACCCGGATGGTCTTGCCGGCAACCGCGTGCGCGGGCCCGTCATCGGCCTCGGCCACCACAACATTGCCAGCGCCCTGATAGGCGGGCCGCTGCGGTTTGCGCAGCGCGGCGCGAGAGGGGGCGCGGCGGAAGCCGAGATCCAGCAGCTCCGCCACCTTGGCATTGCGCGAGGTGGTGGACTTGCCGCCGAACACGGTGGCGATGATCCGCTCGTTGCCGCGCTTGGCGGAGGCCACCAGGTTGAAGCCCGCCGCCCGGGTATAGCCGGTCTTGATCCCGTCGGCGCCGCGGTAGGCGGCCAGCAGGCGGCGGTTGGTGTTGGGCACCTCGCGGATGCCGGCATTGGTCGAGCGGCGCGAGAACAGGTTGTAGTACTCCGGGTAATCATAGAGCAGATGCCGCCCCAGCGTGGTCATGTCGCTGGCGGTCGACAAATGCCCGCTGGCAGTCAGCCCATGGGCGTTCTTGAAGGTGGTGCGGGTCATCCCCAGCGCCTTGGCAGTACGGTTCATCCGGCGGGTAAAGGCGGCCTCGGACCCCGACAGCGTCTCGCCGATGGCGGTGGCCGCGTCATTGGCGGATTTCACCGCCGCGGCACGGATCAGGTAGCGGAAGGCAATCCGCTGGCCGGACTTGAGCCCCAGCTTCGAGGGCGGTTCGGCAGCCGCGTTACGCGAGATCTTGACCTTGGTGTCCAGCGTGATCTCGCCGTTCCGCACAGCTTCGAACGCGATGTAGAGCGTCATCATCTTGGTCAGCGAGGCCGGGTGCAGCCGGGTATCGGCATTGCGCGAGTGCAGCACCTCGCCGGTCCTGGCATCAATGACCATCGCCGCATAGGGCGCGGCCTGCGCCCTTTGCGGAGCCAGCCCCAGCCCAAGTCCCAGAACTGCCAGAAGAATACCTGCCGCTGCCCAGAGGAAACGGGTGCGGAAATACCGGCCAGACGCCGGAGTGTCCTGCGTGATCACTGCCATGTTTGCCTCGTGCCGCCGGTTGTCCGGCTGACGTTTCTGCCTGTTGGTTAAAGCGTAACACAGGGTTTACGAGGAATAAACAGCGGCGAAACGCGCGTGTTCGGCGCAGCCGTTAAGCACTGCCGGCATGTAGTGGGTTTTGTACGCCGGGCCGCTAGATGCGGGATGTGCTAATAAAGGGTTACTAAAAAAACTTGCAATTGAGCAATCTAAAGCGGCCCGGGGCGGGCCTCAAGACGGGCTGCAAGGGCTGCAAAGCCCTTAGCCGGGGTGAAAATGGGTCACATAAAAGGGCGTGGAATAGCTGAGGCCCAGCGAGAATTCGCAAGGCTGGCCCAGCTGCGCCTTGATGCGGGATTCGAGATCGGCCAGCAGCGCCTTGGAAAACGCCTCGTCCCGGTGCGGCTTGCTCAGCAGCGCAACGCTGACGGCGATATGGCTGTGGCGGAACTGATCCGCCGGATAGGCGCGCCCCTTGCAGGCGCCCGCACCGGCGTCGTGCTCCAGAATTACCGCCTCAATCGTGGCGAGGATGGCGGCGGCGTCGATCTCCAGATCGCTGGAGTATTTCAGCTCGGCGTGCGGCATGTCCCGGTGTCTCCTTCGCGGTTTGCCAATGGGATAACGGCCGCGCAGCGGCCCGTCCAGCATCCACCGGGTAAGCCGGTTAGCCCAGACGCCCCACCAGATCCGCCAGCCTGCCGAGGTCGGTAATCTCGGTGTAACGCGGGCTGTGCTCCGGGGCTTCGGCGTGCTCCACCTCCCAGACCAGCCCGTGCGGCACATAAGTGCCCCAGCCGCCGGCCTCGATCACCGGCACCACGTCCGAGCGCATCGAGTTGCCGACCATCATCGCCCGCGCGGCGCCGTCGCCGTGGCGGGCAAAGATGTCCAGATAGACCTCGGGCGTTTTTTCCGAGACCACCTCAACCCCGTCAAACAGCTCGCCCAGGCCGGATTGCGCCAGCTTGCGCTCCTGATCCAGCAGGTCGCCCTTGGTGATCAGCACCACCTTGTAACGGCCCGCCACCGCCTCCACCGCCTCGCGCGCATGGGGCAGCAGTTCGATAGGGTAGGACAGCATCATCTGGCCCGCGGTGATCAGCTCCTTGATCACGGCGCCGGGAACCTGCTCCTCCGTCACGTCGAGCGCGGTTTCGATCATCGACAGGGTAAAGCCCTTCACCCCGTAGCCATAGCGCCCCAGGTTGCGCTTCTCAGCGTCCAGCAGCCGCCGCTCCAGCTCTCCCGGGCCGATGTCATCCGATGTGTGATCCATCAGCAATTCGGCGAATCTCTCCTGCGTCACGCGGAAGAACCGTTCGTTGTGCCAAAGGGTATCGTCGGCATCAAAGCCGATTGTTGTCAAATTACGTGTCAATCTGCGGGTCTCAGTCTCTTTTCCTGAACAGGTAAGAGGCTATATAAGCGGCACAGGAAATTCCATGCATCACTGGATCAAATTGCTTATGCCGCTGCAGCCCATCATGATGACGGATCATTCAGACGACGACACAGAAGCGGGCGTCCTGACCAAGACGCGCCCCAAGACCAAGCGTCCGCCGCGCTACAAGGTGCTGCTGCTGAATGACGACTACACCCCGATGGAATTCGTGGTGATGGTGCTGGAACGGTTCTTTGGCATGACCCACGCGCAGGCGTTCGAGATCATGCTGACGGTGCACAAAAAAGGCGTGGCGGTGGTCGGCGTGTTCAGCCATGAGGTGGCTGAGACCAAGGTGGGCCAAGTGATGGATTTCGCCCGCCGCCACCAGCACCCGCTGCAGTGCACCATGGAAAAAGAAGACTGAAGAGGCCTTTATATGTCTGTACGCCTGTCCCTGGCCGCCCAATCGGGCGGCTTTGCTGTGCCGTCCGAGGGCCGCATCGCCGTGTTCCACCCGCGCGCCGAACACGACTTGTCGGCGCTGCCCAAGGAGCAGCTGCTGATCATTCAGCCGTTCCGCCCCGACCACGATCACTTCGCTGCGCAGGGGTACGGCTGCGTTCCGGCACCTGAGGCGGGGGCAGAGTATTCAGCCGCCGTCGTCTTTCTGCCGCGGGCCAAGGCGCTGGCGCGGATGCTGGTGGCGCAGGCCGCCGCTGCCACCCGGGGCCAGGTGCTGATCGACGGCGCCAAGACCGAAGGCATCGATTCGGTCCTGAAGGACCTGCGCAAGCGCTGCGAGCCTTCTGCGCCGGTGTCCAAGGCGCATGGCAAGGTGTTCTGGATCGAGGGCGGCACCGATTTGTCCGGTTGGCTGCCCGCAGGCCCGCAGCAGGTTGAGGGGTTCATCACCGCCCCCGGAGTGTTTTCGGCAGACGGGATCGACCCGGCCTCCCGCATGCTGGCGGCGGCGCTGCCCAAGAAACTGGGCCGCTGCGTGGCCGATCTGGGCGGCGGCTGGGGCTATCTGTCGGCGCAGGTGCTGAAGCATGAAGGCGTTGAGGAACTGCACCTGGTTGAGGCGGACCATGCCGCACTGGCTTGCGCCCGCCTGAATGCGGCGGACCCGCGGACGCAGTTTCACTGGGCCGATGCCCGCAGCTGGAAGGCGCCCGGCCCGGTGAACACCGTGGTGATGAACCCGCCGTTCCACACCGGCCGCGCGGCGGAGCCGTCGCTGGGGCAGGCGTTCATCGCCGCCGCGGCCGCGATGCTGGCGCCAGGCGGCAGCCTGTGGATGGTGGCCAACCGGCACCTGCCATATGAAACCGCGCTGGCGGACCGCTTTGCCCAGGTGCGCGAAGAAGGCGGCGATAACCGCTTCAAGATTCTGCACGCGGCCAGACCAAAGCGCGGGCGCAAGTAACCGCGCTCCGGGCGCAATGCCGGTTTCCAATCCGGCAGTCCCGGTCTAACGTGCCTGCCAAACGGCCCAGGGAGTGATCTCGCATGTCCTTTTCCATCTCCGGCAAGACTGCCATCGTGACCGGCGCCGCCAGCGGCATTGGCCTGGCGATCGGCAAGCAGTTCGCCGATGCCGGCGCCAATGTCATGTTCGCCGACACCCAGGAGGCGCAGCTGGTTGCCGAGCTGGGCGAGCAGGCCGACGAAAGCAACATCCGCTATTTCGCCGGCGACCTGCGGGAGCGTCTGACCATCGCCAATCTGCTGTCGGCCACCATCGACGCCTTTGATGACATCGACATTCTAGTCAACGGCGCCCGCCAGGTGGTGGCAACCGACGCGCTGGATGCGCAGGACGAAACCCTGGACCAGCTGCTGAACCAAAGCCTGCTGCCAACGGTGCGCCTGTCGCAGCAGGTGGCCCGGCGGATGATCAAACAGGGCGAGGAGCGCGGCAGCGACAGCCCTCTCGGCAGCATCATCAACCTGTCGTCGATTGCCGCGCGGCGCACCCATCCCGACCTGATGGCCTATTCGGTCGCCTCTGCCGCGCTGGATCAGGCGACCCGCTCGCTGGCCGTTGCGCTGGCGCCCTACCGGATCCGGGTGAACTCCATCGCCTTCGGCTCGGTGATGAGCGCGTCGATGCGGGACACACTTAAGGAAAACCGCAGTTTCCGCCAGGATATCGAGGCGCACACGCCGCTGGGCCGGGTCGCTTCGCCGACCGAGCTGACCGAAACCGCGCAGTATCTGGCCTCGGATGCCTCCGGGTTCATGACCGGCCAGGTGGTGACGCTGGACGGCGGCCGCACCCTCTTGGACCCGGTGTCCGCGCCGATGCACTGATTGGAAAGATTTGGCATGACCGCAGAGATGATCGAGGAAAAAACCCGGGCCGCCGCCTGGTTCCGCCAGTTGCGCGACGAGATTGTTGCGGCGTTCGAGGGGCTGGAGGACAGCCACAGCGAAGGCCCGTTTGCGGAGATGGCGCCGGGCCGGTTCGAGGTGACGCAGACCAAGCGCACCTCAGACGACGGCTCTGATGCCGGCGGCGGACTGATGAGCGTAATGCGCGGCGGCCGGGTGTTCGAGAAAGTCGGCGTCAACATCTCCGAAGTCTACGGCACCCTGGGCGACCGCGCGCAAGCCGCCATGGCGGCGCGCAAGGGCATTCCGGGCATGAAAGACGACCCGCGGTTCTGGGCCTCGGGCATCTCGCTGGTCGCCCATATGCGCAACCCGCATGTGCCGGCCGTGCACATGAACACCCGCATGTTCTGGACCCCGCACGCCTGGTGGTTCGGCGGCGGCTCGGACCTTAACCCTTGCATCGAATACGGCGAGGACACCGCGCATTTCCACGCCACACAAAAACAGCACTTGGACCCGCATGGTGAAGACCAGTACCCGCGGCTCAAGGCGTGGGCGGACGAGTATTTCTATATTCCTCACCGCAAACGCGCCCGCGGGGTGGGCGGCATCTTCATGGATGACCAGAACTCCGGCGATTGGGTCGCGGATTTTGCCCTGACTCAGGACATCGGCCGCGCCTTCCTGCCGGCCTTTGTGCCGCTGGTTGAAAAACGCCGGGTGCAGGACTTCGATGAGGCCGCCAAGGACGCCCAGCTGATTCACCGCGGTCTCTACGCCGAATACAACCTGGTCTATGACCGCGGCACCAAGTTCGGGCTGGAAACCGGCCATGATGCCAATGCGGTGCTGATGAGCCTGCCGCCGCTGGCCAAATGGGTCTGACCCTGCCGCACCCGTGACACCGCCAGCGCGCCGCCCCCACAGCGGCGCGTTTTCCTTTGGCGGATTTTTGCTGACAACCTTTCCGGGCGCGCGACTTTGCGCCTGGCTGCGCTAGAGTGGGACAGAACAGGCAAAGACAACAGCAGTATTCAAAGGTTGAGGCAGGGAGCACATCACATGCGCAGACTGGTTCTGGGGGTATTGGCGCTGGCATTGGCAGCAGGCTGCGGCAGGGCGCCGGACAGGGAGGTGAGCGCGCCGCAGGTCACCCGGACCGAGCCTGCCAATGCGCGGCTGGCAGGATTGTCCACCTATCCCCGCTTTGGCGACCGCGACCCGCACGATTGGGACGGGCGCACGCCCTGGTCCTACCCGGTGCATGGCATCGACGTCTCGCGCTATCAGGGGGATATCGACTGGCTCAAGGTGCGCCGCTCCGGCGTGTCTTTTGCCTATATCAAGGCGACTGAGGGCGGTGATCACACCGACGCCAAGTTCCGCGACAACTGGCGCGGGGCGGGCGCCGCGGGGCTGAAGCGCGGCGCCTATCACTATTATTACTTCTGCCGCCCGGCGGCAGAGCAGGCCCGCTGGTTCATCCGCCACGTGCCGAAAGACCCGAACGCGCTGCCGCCGGTGCTGGACATGGAATGGAACCACCGCTCCCGCACCTGCCGGACGCGGCCGGACGGCGCAACCGTGCGGGCGGAGGCGCGCAAGTTCCTGAACATTCTGGAACGCCACTACGGCAAGCGCCCGGTGGTCTATACGACAGTGGATTTCTACCGCGACACCGGCATCGGGCAGCTCGGCGGCACCGAATTCTGGCTGCGCTCCGTCGCGGGCCATCCGCAAAAGGTCTACCCGGGTGAAAGCTGGAGCTTCTGGCAGTATTCCGGCACCGGCCAGGTGCCGGGGGTGGCGGGTGATGTGGATCTCAACACCTTCGGCGGCAGCCCGCAAAGCTGGCTGAGGTGGTCGGGGCAGATCTAGCGGAGACTGAAAGGGTGCTTTGCCCCCTCGCGCCATCGGCGCTCACCCCCAGGATATTTTCAGCCAGATGAAGAGAGGATCCTTAATTCATCTGGTTCCAAATATCCCGGAGCGCGAGGCAGAGCCTCGCTCAGGACTTCCAGTCAAAGAAGCCCTTGCCGGCCTTCTCCAAGAGCTTTGCCGCCATTTCCCGGCCCAGTTCCGCACCGTCTTCGACCGGGCAGGTCTGATCATCGCTGATGGATTCCGAGCCATCGGGACGCAGCACCTCGCCGCGCAGGCGCAGGGTGGAGCCATGCAACTCGGCAAGGCCTGCTATCGGAGTCTCGCAGGAGCCGTCGAGCGCCGCCAGGAAGGCCCGTTCCGCCGCCAGCCGCAAACCGGTCTCGCCGTCATGGATTGCCGCCAGCATCTCCGCCGCGCGGCCGTCAGCCGCGCGCCTCTCTATGCCAATGGCGCCCTGCGCCACCGCGGGCAGCATGTCGCCGGTCTCGATCGGATTGGCAGGCACATCCGCCATCGCCAGACGGTTGAGGCCGGCCATCGCCAGGAAAGTGCAGTCCGCCACGCCCTCGGACAGCTTGCGCAGGCGGGTCTGCACGTTGCCGCGGAACTCCACCACGTTCAGGTCGGGTCGGCGGTTCAGCAGTTGCGCCCGGCGGCGCAGCGACGAGGTGCCGACCACCGCGCCCTCGGCCAGTTCATGCAGCGATGTCAGCGCTGGAGAGATGAAGGCATCGCGCACATCCTCGCGCGGCAGATAGGTGTCCAGCGCCAGCCCCTCAGGCTGGGCCACCGGCATGTCCTTCATCGAATGCACCGCAATGTCGATGGCGCCCGACAGCAGATCCTCTTCGATCTCCTTGGTGAACAGCCCCTTGCCGCCCAGCTCCTTCAGCGGCTTGTCCGCCGCGATCAGCGCCTGATTATCGCCGGTGGTCTTGATCACCACGATCTCAAACGCTTCCAGCGGCAGATCGAAGGCAGCGGCGAGGCGCGCACGGGTCTCATACGCCTGGGCCAGCGCCAGCGGCGATCCGCGGGTGCCGATTTTCAGGGGCGAAGCGGGGGAGGGCAGGGTCAGTGTCATGGAAGAAGCCATAAATCAGTTTGCGGCCCGGTGGAAACCGGTTTTTGCGCATCTCCCACGGGCATCGCGCGCGGGCTTTGATATAGGACAAAGCGCAAAGGGCCAGTGCGCGGCAGATCGCCCCTGCTCTTGACATTCGCCCCCGCAGGCGTGACCTCAGAGGGCGACCTATGTGGGCGAAAGATAGCGAGGAAAATCATGGCCGGACAAAAGAAGCTGCTGCGCGCACTGGCGGGTGAAAAACAGGATGTGCCGCCGATCTGGATGATGCGCCAGGCGGGCCGCTACCTGCCGGAATACCGCGCCACACGGGCCGAGGCCGGGGATTTCCTGTCGCTCTGCTATAACTCTGACCTCGCCGCTGAGGTGACTTTGCAGCCGATCCGCCGTTACGGTTTTGATGCGGCCATCCTGTTTGCCGACATCCTGCTGATCCCGCAGGCTTTGGGTGCTGACCTGTGGTTCGTGACCGGCGAAGGCCCGCGGCTATCCACCATCACGACGGAGGCAGACTTCGCCAAGCTGGGCCCTGCGTCCGATATCCACGAGACGCTGAACCCGATCTATGAAACGGTCCGCATCCTGTCGCGCGAACTGCCGTCCGAGACCACGCTGATCGGCTTTGCCGGTGCGCCCTGGACCGTGGCGACCTATATGATCGCGGGCCGCGGCACGCCGGATCAGGGGCCTGCCCACGCTTTGCGCGAAGAAAACACTGCCCTGTTCGAGGCGCTGCTGGCACGGATCACAGAGGCGACCATCGACTATCTCTCCAAGCAGATCGAGGCGGGCGCCGAGGTGGTGAAGATCTTCGACAGCTGGGCCGGCTCGCTGAAAGGCGCGGACTTCGACAAATACGCGCTGGAGCCCTGCCGCCAGATCACCGCGGCGCTGAAGGAACGCCACCCGGGCATCCCCGTCATCGGCTTCCCGCGCGAGGCGGGTGAGAAATACGTGGGTTTCGCAAAGGCAACCGGTGTGGATTGCGTGGCACTCGATAACTCGGTGGATCCGGAATGGGCCGCCGCCAATGTGCAGGTGGACGGCTGCGTGCAGGGCAACCTGGCCTCCCGCCACATGGTGACAGGCGGGCAGGATCTTGTGGATGACACCCGCCGCATTGTCGAGGCGTTCAAGAACGGCCCGCATATCTTCAACCTGGGCCACGGCATCACGCCGGACGCGGACCCGGACAATGTGCAGCTGATGATCGACACGGTCAGGGGCGGCTGACCTGCTGCGCGCTGCCCGGCCTTGTGCCGGGTGGCTGTTTCAGGCATCAGCGCAGAACGACGCGCCGCGAAAGAGGACATAACGGTGGATTACGGTAAATCTGGAGCACCCAAAATGGGCAAGAATAAACCTCGTCACGCCGAACATAACGCCAAGGGCACCAAGAAGAACCCCTTTGGCAAGCAGGCGGACAAGACTGAGCTGCTTAAGCGGATGAAAGCTGCCGCCGAAAAGGCCAAGAAAGAAGACTGACCCTATTTCCGGCCCAGCTCCGCCAGGATTTCCCTTGTGTGCTGGCCGCGATGCGGGATTTCCGGCGGCACCCACTCTGGCTGGCCGGAAAACCGCGGGGCAGGGGCGGCTTGCAGCACGCCTTGGTCTTCGACCCAGGTGCCGCGGGCGTTCATCGCATGCGCCTGGGCCTCCTCCGGGTTCAGCACCGGGGCGACGCAGGCATCGCTCCCGTCGAACAGCGCCTCCCAGTGATCGCGCGGCTGGCTGGCAAAGATTCCCGCAAGGCGGCCGGTCAAGGCTGGCCAGAGCGCCTTGTTGAACTGCTGCTGGAACTCCGCTTCCTCCGCCAGCCCCAGCTTCTCCAGAAACAGCGCATAGAACTTCGGCTCCAGGCATTGCACCGAGACATAGCCGCCGCCGGCGCAGGCATAGGTGCGGCTCCAATGCGGCCCGTCGAGCAGATTTGCTCCACGTGTGACGCCGAAGTTCCCGGCCTGGCGGATGCTCATCAAGAGGTTCATCATATGCGCCGAGCCGTCATAGATCGCGGCATCGACAACGCAGCCCTCGCCGGTGGACTTGGCCTTGAGAATACCCGCCAGCATCCCTGCCACCAGATACATCGCGCCGCCGCCGATATCGCCGACCAGTGTGGCGGGCGTCAGTGGCACGTCACCAGGGTTTGAGGCATACCAAAGCGCACCCGACAGCGAGATGTAATTGAGGTCATGCCCCGCCGCATGCGCCAGAGGGCTGTCCTGGCCCCAGCCGGTCATGCGGCCATAGACCAGGGCCGGGTTGACCGCGTGGCACTCTGCCGGCCCCAGGCCCAAACGCTCCATCACACCGGGGCGGAATCCTTCGATCAGCCCATGTGCGGTTTCGGCAAGTTTCAGGAAGGTTTCGGCGTCCTCGGGTGCCTTCAGGTCCAGCGTAATCGACCGCTTTCCCCGGTCCAGCAGCGAGTTGTCTGGCATCCCCGGTGTACGCCCGGTGTACGGCCGGTGCACGCAGATCACCTCCGCCCCGAGGTCGGCCAGTGTCATCGCGGCAAAGGGGCCGGGGCCCAGTCCCTCGACCTCCAGAATGCGGATCCCCTGCAGCATTTGCGTTCCCCTTGCGATGTCTTTGCAAAGGCCAGTCTGCTCCGGCTCAGCCGCTTCCGGCAAGCTGCTGGCGGAATTTCCGTGGCGGCATTCCGGTGCCCTTGGCAAAGACGCGGCTGAAATGGGCGGGGTCGTTGAAGCCCAGTTCATAGCCGATCTGCGCCGCGGTCATGTTTGTGTAGATAAGCAGCCGCCGCGCCTCCCGCAGCACCCGGGCGCCGACCAGCGCCGAGGCCGGCTGGCCCGTGGCCTGATGGGCGATCCGGTTCAGATGGGTCGCTGACACCGCCAGTTCATCCGCGTAGTCCGCCAGCGGCCGGCGCAGGCGGAAATCGCGCTCGACCAGCGCTTCAAACCGGGCAAACAGCGTGCCGGTCTGGGATTGCACACTGGGTTCCTGCCCGGCCGCCGCGGCGCGGGCGGCCAGCGCGGTGAGACTGAGTGCCAGCCCGCGCAGCATCTGCGCCCGCCCGAACGCCTTGGCGCGGTATTCATGGAACAGCCGTTCCGCCAAGTCCTGCATCCCCTCTGGCAGCGGCAGCACGGCAGGCAGGTCCAGCGGCGCGCGGATCCCCTCACCCGGAGCCAGGTTCTGGTCCAGCAGATCGGAGGTCAGGGTGATCACCCAGCCGCCGGTGCCATTGCCAAACCGGAAGCCATGCACCACGCCGCGGGGCACATTGATCAGGCAGGGCGGGGCCAGGTTAGGTCTGTTTCCGTCAAGATCCGCCTCTCCCCCGCCGCTGGTCAGCACCAGCAGCTGATGCAGCCTGGCGTGCCGGTGTGGCCGCAATTCCCAGTCATGCAGCTCTGATCGGGCGCGAATCGTCTCGACATGCAGCACATCGGCCAATTCGGCGGTCTCGCCGAACAGGTTGTAGCTGTCGATGCGGGCTGAGGAATGCATGTGCGAAATATACAAGAGATGGCACGGTTGGTCCATTCGCAATCAGGTGCGCCCGGCGCATAATCCCCCTTGCACGAATATACCGAACGATCAGGGGAGCGCGCATGTCCACGCATCAGACGCAGGTTGTTATCATTGGCGGCGGGCCGTCCGGGCTGCTGCTGTCGCAGCTTTTGCACCGCAAGGGGATCAGCTCCATCGTGCTGGAAAAGCGCACCCGCGCCCATGTGCTGGGCCGGATCCGGGCGGGCGTGCTGGAGCATGGTTTCGTCAACCTGATGCGCGAGGCGGGTTGCGGCGCGCGGATGGACCGGGAGGGCGAGATCCACGAAGGCTTCCACATCGCCCATCAGGGGCAGCTGGACCGGATCGACCTGGCGAAGCACACCGGCGGCGACACGGTGATGGTCTACGGCCAGACCGAAGTGACCCGCGACCTGTATGAAGCGCGCGATGCGATGAGCGGTGTCGTGATCCACGAAGCGCAGAACGTGCAGCCTCATGCGCTGACCGAGGCGCGCCCCTTTGTGACCTGGGAGCAGGACGGCGAGGCGCAGCGGGCCGAGTGCGATTTCATCGTCGGCGCCGACGGCTTTCACGGGGTCAGCCGCAAGTCGATTCCCTCGGATGTGCTGAAGGAATACGAGAAGGTCTATCCCTTTGGCTGGCTTGGGGTTTTGTCGGAAACGCCTCCGGTCTCTGAGGAGCTGATCTATGCCCGGCATGAGCGCGGCTTTGCCCTGTGTTCGCTGCGCAGCCGGGTGCTGAGCCGGTACTACATCCAGGTGCCGCTCACGGACCGGGTGGAGGACTGGAGCGATGCGGCGTTCTGGCAAGAGCTGAAGCGCCGGTTGCCGGATGAGGTTGCGGCTGGCCTGCAGACCGGTCCGTCGATCGAGAAATCCATCGCACCCCTGCGCAGTTTCGTGGCGGAGCCGATGCGCTATGGCAACCTGTTCCTGGCAGGCGACGCCGCCCACATCGTGCCGCCCACCGGTGCCAAGGGGCTGAACCTGGCCGCCTCGGACATCTATTACCTCTATCACGGGTTCTTGGATCACTATCTGAAAGGCGACAGCGCCGGGCTGGACGACTATTCGGAAAAGGCGCTGGCGCGGGTTTGGAAGGCGGAGCGCTTCAGCTGGTGGATGACAAACCTGCTGCACCGGGCGCCGGAGGGCAGCGAGACCGACCTGCGGCTGCAGCGTGCAGATCTGGACTACCTGTTCTCCTCGGATGCGGCGCAGGCGTCGCTGGCCGAAAATTACGTCGGGTTGCCGTACTAGGCGCCGCAGCTGGGCAGGCTGACGCTGCGTCGGCCCGTCTATGCGGGGGGCGCGGCCTGTGATCTCCTTTGCGCAGCGGAGGAGGAGCCCATGTCCACGGTACTGTACGAGAAAGACGGCCGGATCGCGCGGATCACGCTGAACCGGCCAGACGTGATGAATGCCATCAATGACGAAATGCCGCGGGATCTGGCCGCGGCGGTGGCGCAGGCGGATGCGGACCCGCAGGTGCATGTGATGATCCTGTCCGGCGCGGGTAAAGGGTTTTGCGCGGGCTATGATCTGACCTATTACGCCGAGGGCAACGGCAGCGGCGAGGTGACCCAGCCGATGCCTTGGGACCCCATCAAGGATTACCGCTTCATGCGGGAGAACACCCAGGCCTTCATGTCCCTGTGGCGGGCGGCCAAGCCGGTGATCTGCAAGGTGCACGGCTTTGCGGTGGCGGGCGGGTCGGACATCGCGCTGTGCGCGGACCTGACGTTCATGGCGGAGGATGCGGAGATCGGCTACATGCCCGCACGTGTCTGGGGCTGTCCGACCACGGCGATGTGGGTCTACCGTCTGGGCGCGGAGCGGGCCAAGCGGATGCTGTTCACCGGCGACCGGATCAGCGGCAGGGGGGCGGCGGAGATGGGGCTGGTGCTGCAGGCTGTGCCGGCGGAGCAGCTGGACGATGCGGTCGAGGAGATGGCGGCGCGGATGGCCTCGGTGCCCATCAATCAGCTGGCAATGCAGAAACTGGTGATCAACCAGGCGATTGAGCAGACCGGGCTGATGCAGACCCAGCGGCTGGCCACGGTCTTTGACGGGATCAGCCGCCATTCGCCCGAGGGGCTGAACTTCAAGGCGAGAGCGGAGGAGGCGGGCTGGAAGCAAGCGGTGCAGGAGCGGGATCAGGGCACTTTCGACTGGACAGCCAATGAGACGCTCCCCAAGCGCAACCGCTGACCGGAGCAAGGCGGGAGGGCTCCCGCGCCTGTGCCATGCATCGCAGATGCAAGGCAAAGCCTTGGGCATGGCGCCGCGCTGACGCGCGGCGCCGGGGCGTTTGGGGCACGGTAACGCTTCGTGTGACAGGGCAGCGCATGCGCTGCTGCGCGGCCGCAGCGCGCAAGGCGCGCTGCCCGGCCCAACGCCGGCCAAGGCCCGGCGTCAGCCGGCCGCCAGGGCGGGGGCGGGAGCGCCCCAGGCGACGGTCAGCCTTTGCCGGCTGCCGCGCGGGTGCTCCGCCAGATCCAGCAGAGCCGCACCGAAATCCGCAAAGGAGATCTGCGAAGCGCCATCCGCATCCGTTACCAGCGTATCGGTGCCGAACCGGTAGCGGCCGGTCTGCGGGCCTTCCGTCAGCAGCGCAGGCGGGCGCAGGCAGGTCCATTCTGTCTCGGTCTCCGCCTCCAGCAGCGCGTCCTGCGCGGCGCAGGCCTCGGCAATCGGGCGGACGCTTTCCGGGAGGAAACCCGGCGCGCTCAGCACTGTGTAGCCGCTGCCGTCGGCCAGCTTCAATGTCGCGGCACCGCCGGTCACCAGCACCGGAATGCCGGCCAGCCGGGCCGCATCAAGCGCGGCACGGGTCAGCGGCACCAGATCGGCTTCCCGCCCCGCGAGCGGCCGCAGGGCACTGATCACTAGGTCGTGTCCCCGGGCGGTCTCTGCCGCTGCCTGGGGGTCCGCCATCAAGTCCAAGGGCTGCGGGGTGACCAGGGGGCTGAGACCCGCCAGCGCCTGCGGCTGCCGGGACACCGCCGTCACTTGATGGCCGCGCGCTACCGCGGCCCTCAGGGCTGCGCTGCCTGCATCGCCGGTTGCGCCAAAGAGGATGATTCTCATGGGTGGGTCCTTTCATTTATCTTGACGTGAAGATAGTTCACAATAAATCTTGACGTCAAGATGAATTTCAAGATTTCCTGCGGCGGTCCCTTGCCCCGGGGTACCCGCCGCCGCCCTCTGGGCCACTGCGGACTTGGCAGGGCGGAGCCGGGCGGCTAGGTCTTGGGGAGCCAACGACACAGCGCCAGGGAGGCCCAGCCCATGCAGATGAGTGACCAGAAGGAAATCGCCGCCGATCCGGCAACCGTCTACGCGGCGCTGCTGACGCCTGAGGTGCTGCAAGCCTGCGTGCCCGGCGCGCAGGACGTGACGGGCACACCCGAGGAGGGGTTCCAGGCCACGGTCACCCAGAAGGTCGGCCCGGTCAAAGCCACCTTTAAGGGGCAGGTGACCCTGTCGGACCTGGTTGAAAACGAGAAACTGACCATCAGCGGCGAGGGCAAGGGCGGGGCGGCCGGCTTTGCCAAGGGCGGCGCCATCGTGACCCTGGCGCCATCGGGCTCCGGCACGCTGCTGTCCTATGATGTCGAAGCCAAGGTCGGCGGCAAGCTGGCGCAGCTGGGCAGCCGGATCATCGACGGCTTTGCCAAGAAGATGGCGGACCAGTTCTTTGCCAACCTGCAGGCGCATCTGGCGCCGGAGGCCGCGGCAGACGACGGCGGCGATGCCCCGGAGGACGGCGAAAAGAAGGGCTGGTTCAGCAAGGTGACCGGCCGCGGCTGAGCCTGCCCGGAACTCTGCGCAAGCGCACAGGCCAATCTGCGGCCCGATGTGCGGCACGGGGCTGGCAGACGCGGCACACCGCCGCTAGGGTAGCCGGGATCTGAGACCATCCCGGAGGCATCATGGCGGCCATCCTGTCCATCCGCGATCTGCGCAAAATGTACGATGGCGGTTTCGAGGCGCTGAAAGGCGTCTCGCTCGATATCGAAGAGGGCGAAATCCTGGCCCTGCTCGGCCCCAACGGCGCGGGCAAGACAACCCTGATTTCAACCGTTTGCGGCATCACCACTGCGACCTCGGGCAGCATCAGGGTGGGCGGTTTCGACAACGTCTCCCAGTTCCGCGCAGCCAGGGCGCTGATCGGGCTGGTGCCGCAGGAGATCACCCTGGAGCCCTTCACCAAGGTGCTCGACACGGTCACATTCTCGCGCGGCCTGTTCGGCAAGCCCGCCAATGCGGAACTGATCGGGAGCATTCTGCGCAAGCTGTCGCTGTGGGAGAAGCGCGACAGCCGCATCATGGACCTGTCAGGCGGCATGAAGCGGCGGGTGCTGATCGCCAAGGCGCTGGCGCATGAGCCGCGCATCCTGTTCCTGGATGAACCCACCGCCGGAGTGGACGTCGAACTGCGCAAGGACATGTGGGAAATCGTGCGCGAACTGAAGGCCGGCGGCGTTACCATCATTCTGACCACCCATTATATTGAGGAGGCAGAGGCCATCGCCGACCGGGTGGGGGTGATCACGGGCGGCGAGCTGCTGCTGGTCGAAGCGAAGGAGCAGCTGATGGCGCGGATGGGCCAGAAACAGCTGGAAGTGCAATTGGCCAAGCCGGTCGAGGCGGTTCCGGAGGCGCTGTCGCAGCACAACCTGCAGCTGGTCAACGGCGGCGGCGGGCTGCTTTACACCTATGACACAAGGGCGGAACGGACCGGCATCACCACGCTGCTGAATGATGTGGCGCAGGCCGGTCTGGTGCTGTCGGATGTGCAGACGCGCGAATCCAGCCTGGAAGACATTTTTGTCGGCCTCGTTTCGACGGGCGGGGATTCGAAGGGCGCAGCCGAGGGGGACGCGGCATGAACTGGACAGCGGTTGCCACCATCTACAAGGCTGAAATGGCGCGGTTCTGGCGCACCTTTCTGCAAAGCTTCATCTCGCCGGTGCTGTCCACCTCGCTCTATTTCGTGGTGTTCGGCAGCGCCATCGGCAGCCGCATCCAGGAGGTCGACGGGGTCGAATACGGTGCCTTCATCGTGCCGGGACTGGTGATGCTGTCGGTGATCACACAGAGCATATCCAATGCCTCCTTCGGGATCTATTTCCCGAAATTCATCGGCAATATCTATGAAATCCTGTCGGCGCCGATCAACTTCCTGGAGGTGGTCGCGGGCTTTGCCGGGGCGGCAGCGACCAAGTCGCTGTTCATCGGCGTGGTGATCCTGTGCACCGCCTCGCTGTTTGTGGACCTCCCGATCCAGCATCCCGTTGCAATGGTCGCCTTCCTGGTGCTGACTTGCCTCAGCTTTTCGCTGATGGGGTTCATCATCGGCATCTGGGCCGGGAATTTCGAGCAGCTGCAGCTGGTGCCGCTGCTGGTAGTGACGCCGCTGGTGTTCCTAGGCGGGTCGTTCTACTCGATCTCCATGCTGCCGCCGGTGTGGCAGACCATCACCCTGTTCAACCCGGTGGTTTATCTGGTGTCGGGCTTCCGCTGGGCGTTCTTCGGTCAGGCGGATGTGCCGGTGCTGCTGAGCCTGTGTGCCATTGGCGGCTTTACCCTGGCCTGCATGGCAGTAATCTGGTGGATCTTCAAAACCGGCTGGCGCATCCGGGCCTGATCGGGGGCCGGAAGCAGGGCGGGACGGCCGCAATTGCAAGCTGCTGTTCTGCCCGGCGGGAGCCTCCTCCGCAGTCGTCGGAACCCATTTTCCCAGCTCAAATCAGCGTTGCATTTATGCCCGTGGAGGCGGCGGTTTTTGCGTTTCGCGGGAAAACCCCGGGGGGTGCATCTTGTTTCACCCCGGGCGGCCCTCTACATCGGCGCCATGAGAATTCACCTGCCTTTCCTGAAAAGACAGCCGCTGGTGGCGGTGGTGCGCCTCAACGGCGCCATTGGCATGCCGGGGCGCGGTTCGCTCAGCGATGCCGCCCTGGCCCCGGTGCTGGAGCGCGCCTTCCGCAAGGGCAAGCCGGCCGCCGTCGCGCTTGAAATCAACTCCCCCGGCGGCTCGCCGGTGCAAAGCTCGCTGATCGGTGCCCGCATCCGCCTCCTGGCGGAGGAACTGGGCATCCCGGTCTATGCTTTTGTCGAGGACGTTGCGGCCTCCGGCGGCTACTGGCTGGCCGCCGCTGCGGATGAGATCTGGGCCGACGCCAGCTCGGTGCTGGGCTCGGTCGGGGTGATCTCCGCCGGGTTCGGCGCCCATGTGCTGCTGGCCCGCCAGGGTGTGGAGCGCAGGGTTTACACCGCGGGCGAAAGCAAATCCATGCTGGATCCGTTTCGTCCGGAAAATCCCGAGGACGTGCAGCGCCTCAAGGTGATCCTGAACGACATCCACGCCAATTTCATCGACCACGTCACAGAACGGCGCGGCGCCAAGCTGAAGAACGATGAAAATCTGTTCACCGGCGAGATCTGGCTGGCGCGCAGAGCTGAAGAGCTGGGCCTGATCGACGGTATCGGCCACCTCAAACCCAAGATGCAGGAGCGGTTCGGCGAGAAGGTCCGCTTCCGCCGCTACGGCCTGAAGAAGCCGTTCTGGAGCCGGTTCGGCATGCGGGTTGCCCAGGACGCGCTGGCCGGGATCGAGGAACGTGCCGAATACGCGCGTTTCGGGCTCTGACGTGCTGTTCAAGATCGTTGCCCTCTTTCTGGTGGTGATGGCTGTGCTTGCGATGTTCGGCAAGCTGCGGTTTCCCGGCCAGAAGCACATCAATTCCAGGCGCTGCCCGGCCTGCGGCCGCTTCCGGATCGGCAAGGGGCCGTGCGCCTGTAAAAAAGGAGATCGTGGCAAATGATGCCATGGCTGTATTCGGCGCTTGGTTTGGTGATCCTGCTGCTGGCGGGCGATGCGCTGGTGCGCGGCGCGGTAAACCTCAGCCTGCGGCTGGGGGTGCCTGCGCTGATCGTCAGCCTGACCATCGTTGCCTTTGGCACCTCGGCGCCGGAATTGCTGATTGCCGTCAGTGCAGTGCATGAAGGCGCAGACGGCATCGCGATGGGCAATGTGGTCGGGTCCAACACCGCCAATATCCTGCTGGTGCTTGGCATCCCCGCGCTGTTGCGGGCGCTGCACACCAGCGAATGCAGCACCCGCAGGAACTATGTCTTCATGCTGGGCGCATCGGTGCTGTTTATCGGTCTGGCTTTCAGCGGTACCTTCACGGTCTGGTCCGGCCTGATCCTGCTGACCGCACTGGCCGGGGTGCTGGGTGTAGCTTTCCGCGATGCCCGCAAACACCGCCGCAATGGCAAAGGCAATGGCTGCGCCACGGATGCGGACTTGGAAGAGATCGAAGAGGCCGACCCAGACATGCCGTATTGGCGTGTCGGAATTTACCTGCTGCTGGGCCTGATCGGCCTGCCGCTGGGCGCCGACCTGCTGGTGGACAACGCCTCGATCATCGCGCGTCTTTACGGGATCAGCGAAACCGTGATCGGCCTGACGCTGGTGGCGGTGGGCACCTCGCTGCCGGAACTGGCCACAACCACAATGGCGGCGATGCGCCGCCAGGCGGATGTGGCGCTGGGCAACGTGATCGGCTCCAACATGTTCAACCTCCTGGCCATCATCGGCATTGCCACCTTTGTCGGTCCGATCAGCGTCGATCCGGAGTTCCTGCAGTTCGACCTCTGGGTGATGCTCTCGGCCTCGCTGCTGCTGATCCCCTTTGTCTTCTTCAAGCAGGACATCACCCGGACCTGGGGTGTCATTCTCAGCGCGCTCTATCTGGCTTATATGGTCGTCCTGTTCTAACTCTAGGCCGGCAGCAGCAGGGGAGGCGCAGATGCGGGCATTGGTGACAGGAGCGGGCAGGCGGCTGGGCCGGGCGATGGCCCTGGAACTGGCCGCGCGCGGCCATGACGTCGCCGTCCACTATGCAACATCCGCGCAGGATGCCGAGGAAACTGCCGTGGAAATCCGCGCACAGGGCCGCCGGGCGGCGGTGTTGCAGGCGGATCTCCTGGACGAGGCGCAGTCCCAGGCGCTGCTGCCCCGGGCGGCTGAGGCGCTGGGCGGGCCCGTCACCTGCCTGGTCAACAACGCGTCCATTTTCGAGCATGACACGCTGGCCAGCGCCACCCGGGACAGCTGGGACCGACACATGGGCAGCAACCTGCGGGCGCCTTTCGTGCTGCTGCAGGCGATGGCGGCGCAGGACGTGCCGCTGGAGACAGACGCCCGGGGCGAGCCCTGTGCCTGGGGACTGGCGGTCAACATGATCGACCAGCGGGTGCGCAAGCTGACACCGGAGTTCATGAGCTACACGCTGGCGAAATCGGCGCTGTGGACCCTGACCTGCACCGCGGCCCAGGCGCTGGCGCCGCAGATCCGCGTCAACGGCATCGGTCCGGGGCCGACGCTGCAGGGGCCGCGCCAAAGCGCGGAGCAGTTTACCCGCCAGCGCCAGGCCACGATTTTGCAGCGCGGCGCCGACCCGCAGGACATCACCGCGGCCTTGTCGTATCTACTGCAGGCCAAGGCGGTGACCGGCCAGATGATCTGTGTGGACGGCGGCCAGCACCTGGCCTGGCAAACACCCGACAGTGACGGGCTGGAGTGACGCAAACAGGGGCGAAACCATACCTTTCGCCGCAAGTTTTGCACCGGTGTGCCTGCCGTCACGGAAGCGTTACAAAAGTGCCTTTCTTTTCAGAACCTTGACAGGCTGCCTAAAAAATAAATAGTCAAATCAGCACCTTAACAATGTGCCTAAATTTTAGGCATCCGTCCGAAACCATCTCGAAATAAGGAAAAACGCGGGATAGCCCAAAGATATCTTCGTAGTTATCCACAACTTCCGTGGATTTTACCGCTCTTGATCCGGACAGGCAAACATTGCAGCCAGGAGCGGGGAATCATATGTCTGAGCACATGAACGACCAGCCTGCCGAAACATCCCCGGATTCGCCCGCCACAAAGCCCAGAACCGGCTATGCCGTGATCCAGGATTACGTGAAGACGTTGGACGCCTCGCCCGGGGTTTACCGGATGCTGGATGCGGACAGCCGGGTGCTCTATGTGGGCAAGGCGCGCAATCTCAAGGCGCGGGTGTCAAACTATACCCGCCCCGGCAACAGTCCCCGGATCGAGCGGATGATCGCGCTCACCGCCTCGATGATGTTCCTGACCACGCGGACAGAGACCGAGGCGCTGCTGCTGGAACAGAACCTGATCAAGCAGCTGAAGCCCAAGTACAACGTTCTGCTGCGCGACGACAAAAGCTTCCCGAATATTCTGGTGGCCAAGGATCACGCCTTTCCGCAGATCAAGAAGCACCGCGGCGCCCGCAAGCAGAAGGGCAGCTATTTTGGCCCTTTCGCCAGCGCCGGCGCAGTGAACCGGACATTGAACCAGCTGCAAAAGGCGTTCCTGTTGCGCAACTGCTCGGATTCGATGTTCGAAACCCGCACCCGGCCGTGCCTGCAGTACCAGATCAAGCGCTGCTCGGCGCCTTGCACCGGGCTGATTTCTGAAGCGGACTATGCCGCCAGCGTGCGCGACGCCGAGCGATTCCTGTCCGGCCGTTCCACCAAAGTGCAGGAGGAGCTGGCAGAGCAGATGATGGCCGCCTCCGAGGCGATGGAATTCGAGCGCGCCGCCGCCTTGCGCGACCGGATCAAGGCGCTGACCCAGGTGCAGTCCTCCCAAGGCATCAACCCCCGCGGCGTCGCCGAGGCCGATGTGATCGGCCTGCACATGGAGGGCGGCCAGGCCTGCGTGCAGGTGTTCTTCATCCGCGCCAACCAGAACTGGGGCAACCAGGATTTCTATCCGCGGGTGGATGCCGACAACAGCCCGGCAGAGATCATGGAGGCCTTCCTCGGCCAGTTCTATGCCAACAAGGAGCCACCGCGGCAGCTGATCCTGTCCGACGCCATCGAAAACGCCGACCTGATGGAGGCGGCGCTGAGCGGGACGGCAGGCCGCAAGGTTGAACTGCTGGTGCCTCAGCGCGGCGAAAAGACCGAACTGGTGGCCTTTGCCGTGCGCAACGCCCGCGAAAGCCTGGCCCGCCGGATGGCCGAAAGCGCCACCCAGGCCAAGCTCTTGCGCGGGCTGGCAGAGGCCTTTGGCCTCGAAGGCCCGCCGCAGCGGATCGAGGTTTACGACAACTCCCATATCCAGGGGACCAATGCCGTAGGCGGCATGATCGTGATGGGGCCGGAAGGCTTCATGAAAAACGCCTACCGCAAGTTCAATATCAAGGGGGATGACCTGGTGCCGGGCGATGACTTCGGCATGATGAAAGAGGTGCTGCATCGCCGCTTCTCGCGCCTTCTGAAAGAAGACCCGGACCGGGACAAGGGGCTGTGGCCCGATCTGCTGCTGATCGACGGCGGCGCAGGCCAGGTGTCAGCCGTGACAGAGATCATGGAGAAGCACGGCGTGCAGGACATCCCGATGGTAGGGGTGGCCAAGGGGGTCGACCGTGATCACGGCAAGGAGGAGTTCTACCGCCCTGGCGCGCCGGTCTTTGCCCTGCAGCGCAACGACCCGGTGCTTTATTTCATCCAGCGGATGCGGGATGAGGCGCACCGGTTTGCGATCGGCACCCACCGCGCCAAACGCGCCAAGGCGGTCAGTGCCACGCCCCTGGACGAAGTGCCCGGCGTTGGGGCCTCGCGCAAACGCGCTTTGCTGTCCCATTTCGGCAGCGCCAAGGCGGTAAGCCGCGCAAATCTGTCCGACCTTAAGGCGGTGGAGGGCATCTCCGAGGCGCTGGCGGAGCGCATTTATGACCACTTCCACGGCAGCGGGTGAAATAAGCCCTTGAAAACCGGACCACTCCCTTGTTCATCTGGCCGGAAATATCCCCGCCGGAGGCATCCGCCCCCAGGGGGCGGATTTTTGTCTGCCATCTGCTTTCCACACGCCAGCCAGCCGGATAATGTGCCCGCATGAAATGGACCCTGCCAAATATCCTCACCCTGCTGCGGCTTGTCGCTGCGCCCGGCCTTGCGGTGATGTTCCTTTACTTCTCGCGGCCCTATGCAGACTGGTTTGCGCTGCTTTTGTTCATCACCGCCGCGGTGACCGACTGGTTTGACGGCTATCTGGCCCGGGCCTGGAAGCAGGAAACCAAGATTGGCGCGATGCTGGATCCGATTGCCGACAAGGCGATGGTGGTGATCGCGCTGATGATTTTGGTGGGCTATTCGGCTGAGCACTGGACCCCCTGGCTGGTGCTGCCCGCGACCGTGATCTTGTTCCGCGAAGTGTTTGTCTCCGGCCTGCGCGAATATCTTGGCGACACCGCCGGCACGCTCAAGGTCACCAAACTGGCCAAGTGGAAGACCACCGCCCAGATGCTCGCTATTGCCACGCTGTTCTCGCAGGGCATCTTCGAGCATTACCTGGTGATGTCCTCCTTTGGCATGGATGATCAGATCTACAGCCAGGTCATTGCAGGCGAGCTGGAGGATCTGTTCGGACTGCGCTGGAAGGAGGCCGGGGTGTTCTGGACCGGCCGCATCGGCCTGTGGCTGCTGTGGATCGCCGCGGCGCTGACCGCGATCACCGGACTGGATTATCTGCGCAAGGCGATGCCGCATCTGAAGGAGGCGCATTGATGGACATTCTGTATTTTGCCTGGGTGCGCGAGCGTATCGGACTGCCGCGCGAGCAGGTGGAGACTTCTGCCGCCACGGTGGCGGATCTGGTCGATGAACTGCGCGCGCGGGAAGAACGCTATGCTGCCGCCTTTGCGGACCTCTCCGCCTTGCGGGTGGCGCTGGACCAGGAACTGTCGGAGTTCGACGCTCCCCTGGCTGGTGTGCGCGAGGTGGCCTTTTTCCCGCCGATGACCGGGGGCTGAGGCGATGCGGATTTCCGTCCAGGAGGCCCCGTTTGAGCTGGGCGCCGAGAGCGACGCTTTCGCCGCGGGCGTTGCGGGGGCCGGCGCGGTGGTGACCTTTACCGGCGTTGTCCGGGACGCCGATCAGGGCGGGCTTGCCGCGATGGAAATCGAGCATTACCCCGGCATGACCGAAAAAGCCCTGACCGCCATCGCGGAAGAGGCGATGAAGCGCTGGTCGCTGGCCGATGCGCTGGTGATCCACCGCCACGGCCGCCTGGCCCCTGGCGAGCGGATCATGATGGTCGCCACCGCCGCCCGGCACCGCAAGAATGCCTTTGAGGCAGCGGAATACCTGATGGACTACCTAAAATCCCGCGCGCCGTTCTGGAAGAAGGAAATCCTGGCAGGCGGCGGCTCGGACTGGGTGGCTGCCAAGGACGCCGACGAAGACGCATTGAAGCGCTGGTAGTCTGCAGAACCAAGGCGGGAGCTCCCGCCAGTTGTTCGATCATCACAGATGATCTCCACCTGTTGGGCCCGGCGCCGCGCTGACGCGCGGCGGCGGCCGCCTGCAGCAGCCGGCGGGTCAAGGAGGCCGCAGGCCCCGCGAAGCGGCTTGACCTTGACGCGCCAACCTTCAAATACAATCGAATGAGGCCGAGATGGGCAGACCTGCCCGTTCAGGCCTTCTTAGCATAATGAAAACGCCGCGCGTCAGCGCGGCGCCAGGCCCAAGGCTTCTCAGGCTGTGATTGCGCAGCCATCACGGCCTGCAGGCGCGGGAGTGCCCCGCTTGGACCCTTAGTGCGGGATTTGGCTGCGCAGTTCTTCGGCCTCGCGGCGGGCCTCGCGCAGGCCGTCCATTGCCGCGCGCAACTCGGCTTCGGTCTGGGTCAGCTGGTTGGTCAGCTCCGCCTCGCGCTGCTGCAGATAGGTGATCGCCTGGTCGCGGGTCTCCTCTGCCTCATGCAGCTCCTGGCTCATCCGGTCGAGGTCGGCCACGTCGCTCTGGCGCACCCGGGTGAAGCGGTGCACCAGCCAGTTGGCGAACCAGCCGATGGCAAAGGCCGCAAACAGGATGATCGCGGTGGTGATGATGAACTCGGTTCTGTTCATTACTCTGTGGTCTCCTGTGCGTCCTCTGCGCCTTCGGCGTCCTCGCCGCCGGCGCTCTCGTCACCGGTGCTGTCTTCTGCGCTCCCCGCCTGTGCGGCAGGGCGGATCAGCTTGAATTCAATGCGGCGGTTGGCCTCGCGGCCTTCCTCAGTGTCATTGCCGGCAATCGGGGTGCTCTCGCCATAGCCCTTGGCGGCAAAGGTCGAGGTCACAACCCGGCGCGCCCGCAGCTCGTTCAGCACCGATTGCGCCCGCGCCTGGCTCAGGTTCTGGTTCATCGCCTCGCGGCCCTGGCTGTCGGTGTGGCCCTGGATCTCCAGCCGCACCGGGCCGCAGCGGCCCAGGATGTCCGCGATCCGGTCCATTGTCCCGGCGCTGTCCGCCGCAATGGTGGCGGAGCCGGGCTCGAATGTGATCTTGCCGTCACTCTGGGCGCTGGCAAGCTGCGCCTCGCAGAGTTCCGGCGGCAGCGGCTTGTCCGTCGGCTCCGGCGGCTTCTCATAGGTGATGTCGAGGCCATAAGTCTCGGCCTCGCCCAGCTTGGCCGACAGGAAGCGGGCGATTTCCGCCGGTGCGTCCTTGCGGTGGCTCATGCCGCGCAGTTCCAGGTTGCCGGGTGTCACCGTGACCGCGCCGCGCTGCAGATAAGACAGCGCTTCCAGCCCCGCCAGCACCCGCACCGGCCAGTCAGCGGGCAGGTTGGCGGCGACCCGCGCCGCTGTATGCACATTGCCGGAGCCGAACCGCGCCTTTGCGTAGCTGTCCGCAACCTTGCGCAGGGCGGCATCGGACAGGCGGCCGCGCAGCTGCACCTGCCCCTCGGGGCTGAGGGTGGCGGTAAATTCCGGCACGCCGCCGGCATCCTGCGCCTCTGGCACCGGCAGCACCGCGTGCAGGGCAAACACCCGGGGCAGGGCGCCTTCCAGCTCGCCCACCACGTGATCAAAGCGCGCCTCCGGGGTGCCTTCGGCGGCCACTAGCGTGATATCCGCATTGGCGATAGTGACCGAGCCGCCGCCCAGCTCAGCAAGGCCGGCAATGCTCAGCTCTGCCGCCCGGGCCCAGTTGGGCGAGGGCACACCCATGCCGATCACGCAATCCGCATCCCCCTGCAGCCCGGCCTTGCGGGCGGCGGCCAGGATACGGTCGCGGCTTTCCTCGCTTTCGGCAGAGCAGGCGTCAAATTCCGCGCTGTTGCCGTCCAGCAGGAAACGCAGGGTGAACGGGGTGATCACCGGCCGCGGTGCGGCGATGTCGAGCGCCAGCCGCAGTCCCGGCGGCGCGGTGCGGCCCAGCCGCTCTTCCAACTGCGCCTTGGCCTCCTCGCTGCCGGAAATGGCCGTCACCGAGACCTCTCCCGCCGCAACGGAAATCTTGGCGCGCGGCAGCAGTTTCAGCGCTTCCACAGCAAAGCCCATCGCCTCCGGCCAGCCTTCGGGAATGCCGTATTTCGCGGTTTCCAGGAAGTCGGCCACATGTTCCGGCCCGGCCAGGCTCTCTAGCTCCTCAACCAGCGCGGCGCGGCCGGAGCCTGCGGGGATCAGTCCAATGATGGAAATGCCGCCGTCATTGCGCAGGATTTCCGCCGAGAACCGCGGCGGCGCGAGGCCATCGGCAGGCGGAACCTCCATCCCGTCCACGATCCGGGCCGCGTCGACAACTGTGCCCACCAGCGATTTGACCGAAAACCGCGTGGCCTCATCCGGGGCGGTGCCCTCCAGCAGCACCTGCAGCCCGTCTGCCGTCACCTCCGCCCAGGTATAGCGGCCGCCGTCCAGCGCCGCGCGCACGCCGCGCTCAGTGCTCTCTTCCACGGCGGTGACGGCAAATCCGGCGGCAACAAGGCTCAGCCCGGCTGCGGCGGCAAAGGCCAGGCCCGGGATCATCAGCTTAGACAAGCGCATATGGCGGCACATTCCCAGTTTGCGTTACAGGCTCTTACCCCGCGAGCGGCCGCGATTCAATCACACGAACATGGCCAGGACAAAGAAGATCAGCGGAATCAGGCCGGTATCGCGGTTGAGCCGGAACAGCTGCAAAAGCCGCTGGCTGTTCTCTGCGTCAAAGGCGCGCAGCTGCCAGGTCATATGCCAGCCCATCGCCCAAGGCCCGGCCAGCGCCAGCACCAGGGCCAGCACCGAAGCGCTCTCCAGCACCGCTCCGATGACTGCCAGCGCCATCAGGCTGACAAAGGCCACGATGAAGCGGCGCAGCCACACCGGTGTCTGCGTCCCGAACAAGCGGGCCGTGGATTTCACCCCGATCAGCGCGTCGTCCTCGGTGTCCTGATGGGCATAGATGGTGTCATAGAACAGCGTCCAGGCGATCCCGGCCAGATACAGCAGCACCGGCGGCCAGCCCAAGGAGCCGCTATGCGCCACCCAGGCCAGCATGGCGCCCCAGTTGAAAGCGAGACCCAGAAACACTTGCGGCCACCAGGTGAACCGCTTGGCAAAGGGATAGACCGCGACCGGCAGCAGCGACAGGATGCCCATGGCGATGGCCGCCTGGTTGAAGGTCAGCAGAATCATCAGTCCAGCCAAGCATTGCAGCGCCATCCAGGCCAGCGCGCCCTTTACCGTCACCTGGCCGGAAGGGATGGGGCGCGACCGGGTGCGCTCCACCTGGCCGTCGAAGTTGCGGTCGGTGATGTCGTTCCAGGTGCAGCCCGCGCCGCGCATCAGCCAGGCGCCGGCGGCGCAGCCGATGGCGATCCACAGATCCTGCCAGCGCAGGCTCTGATCCGCCAGTATCGCCAAGGCCAGCCCCCACCAGCAGGGGATCAGCAAGAGCCAGGTGCCGATCGGCCGGTCGGCGCGGGAGAGCCGCAGGTAGGGGCGCGTCCATTCCGGGGCATGTGTGTCGACCCAGTTTCCGGTAACCGCATCCGCGACCTGACCCTCTGGCGCTGGCTTCTGGCCTTGCATATGTAGGACCCCATGAGTGCAAAAATCAGACTGTATGTAGAGCACCCCTTGGGGGCAGGGCAAACGGTTCCTTTGGACCGGGATCAGGCGCATTACCTGTTCGGGGTGATGCGGCTGGCAGCGGGCGCTGCTGTGGCGCTGTTCAACGGCAAGGATGGCGAATGGCTGGCCGAAGTGGCCGAGGCCGGCAAACGCGGCGGCACGCTGGTCTGCCAAGAGCAGACCAAGCCCTTGCAGCTGCCGCCGGACCTGTGGCTGATGTTCGCGCCGATCAAGAAGGCGCGCACTGATTTCATTGTCGAGAAAGCGGCCGAGATGGGCGCTGCCCGCATCCTGCCGGTGCAGACCGAATTCACCAATTCCGAGCGTATCCGCCAGGACCGGCTGCAGGCCCATGCGGTCGAAGCCGCGGAACAATGCGGTGGTACCTATGTGCCGGAAGTGGCGGACTTGCAAAAGCTCCCCCGCGTCCTGGACCAGTGGCCCGCCGGGCGGCAGCTGATGTTCTGCGACGAGGCTGAGGTGGGCAATGCCCTGCAACTGGCGGCGCAGACGCAGAAGGACGCGCCCTGGGCCATCCTGATCGGCCCGGAGGGCGGGTTCTCGGAGGCTGAGCGCAAGCGCCTGCACGCGCTGCCGCAATCCCACGTCGTCAGCCTTGGCCCCCGCATCCTGCGGGCCGATACGGCGGCGGTGGCGGCCATGACGCTGTGGCAGCAGGCACTGGGGGACTGGTAATGGGATATCTTGAACCGCTGCCGTTTTTTGCCCGCCCAAAGGGCGCCGCCCGCCAAATGGCACGGGTGCAACTTCAGGCGCAGCTGAAATGGCCCGGCGCCGGCATCAGGCTGCAAACTGCGCTGAAAGTCTCCGAAGAGACCTCGGTCTTCCGCGGCTATCGCGGCGAGGACCCGGTGGTCGTGAAGAAATTCTGGGATCTCAGCGCACGGCGCGGCTTTGTCGGCGGCACTGTGCAAGCGCTCCGCCGCTTTGAGCGCCTTGGCGCCCATCCGGACTTCTCCGTCAACAGGTGTTTCGCCAGTTCCGGCCATCTGGGCCTTGTGGTGGTAAGTTTCGAGGCCGGAACGCCGGTGGACAAGCTGCTCAAGCAGACCGCCGCAAACCGGCCGCAAATCCTGCGGCAATGCTGCGCGTGGCAGAGCTGGGCGGGACAGGGCGAAATCATTCGTACCGCCCTGCCTTCGAACCTGATCGAAGCTGAAATCCACACCATTCTCGGCGCCAGTGCCCGGCACCCGGACGCCGCGCTGCTGGCCGAGCTAGGCAATGAGCTGCTGCGGTTGCTGCCGCTGCTCGACGGCCAGCCGGCCGCGCGGGCGCCCGGGCATCCCGACTTCGCCCCCCGCAACCTGATTCTGCGCCCGGACGGCGGCGTTACGGCAGTCGATATCCATCGCAGCGGCACCTTCTTCCAGTCCCGTCAGGCGGCCATATTTCTCGTGTCCAAAGACTTCCAGAGCGAGAGCGCAGACGGCGCGCTGCTATTCGGGCTGGACCAAAGTGAGATGCTGCAGTTTCTGGCCCAATCGAGCGTGCCAGAGGACGAAACCAATACAGTTCTGATTTTCTTTATCGGTCTCACTCTTCTCAGAATGTACTCTACCAAACCGAGGCGCGGGCGGCCCATGAAGATGAGGCGCCGCAGAATCCGGGCTTATCTCAACGACCTGAGGCGAGGCGTTGGAATCAGAGCATGACTTTCATCAGCCCCGAACCCCGCATTTTCCTGCATGGCGTGCGGATCGCTTTCGTCTGCCCCAAGATCAGATTCTGCTAACCGGATCCTGTTATACCGGCTGCAGCTTCCGGTTCAGCGTGCCGGGCCGGGCGAAAATGCGTGGTGCGAGCCGGCCAGAGGGGCAGGACTGCCTGCGACGAGTACTGGATTGCCGGGTTTCAGGAGCCCGTCACGGGCAGCTGCGGCTAAAACCGCACGGCGATCGGTGCGTTGCCCATTGCATCCGCCGGCTTGGCTGCTCAAATAAGAAGGGTGTGGCGGGACGCTGCCCCGCCCGACGTTGGAATAAGGCGAAGCAAATGAGTTTCATCCGCCCCGAAGCCCGTGCCACCCTGTGGCAATGGCGCGAAGTATTGGCCGCCGTGCTGATGTTCCTGCTCGGGCTGAAATGGGCGTTTTCCTCGGCCGGGTTCACAGCCATCACCGGCTGGGCCCTTGTGGCCACCGGCCTGGTGACCGCAGTGATCGGCGCGCAGCGGATGCGGTTCCGGCGCGGCACAGCCGGGCCGGGCGTGGTGCAGGTGGACGAGGGGCAGATTGCCTATTTCGGTCCTCTGACCGGCGGTGCGGTGGCGGCCTCCGAGCTGGAGCGGCTGGCGCTCGACCATTCCTCGAAACCGCCGCACTGGCTGCTGGAGCAGCCGGGCCAGCCGCCGCTGGCAATTCCGGTGAATGCCGAAGGCTATGAGGCGCTGTTTGACGTCTTTGCTGCGCTGCCGGGCCTCAAAACCGAGCGCATGCTGACCGAGCTGCGGCGCAAAGGTGCTCACCAGGTCGTGATCTGGGAGCGCAGATCCAGCCGGCCGGAACATTTGCGCCTGCATTGACACCGGCGGCGATTCCGCCCACGACTGACCCTTCAACACAGACCTAACAGGACGGAGTGCCAGGCATGTCCATTCCCCAGTCCGGCGGCGGGCCGATCGAACGTCATGAGCAGCTTGCCGAATACCTTGCCGACGGCTGCAAGCCCAAGGACGCCTGGCGCATTGGCACCGAGCATGAGAAGTTCGGCTATTGCAAGGACACGCTGAAGCCGCTGCCCTATGCCGGCGAGCGCTCGATCCAGGCGGTGCTGGAAGGCCTGCGCGACGGCCACGGCTGGGCGCCGCTGATCGAGGGCGGCAACCTGATCGGCCTGACAAAAGGCGGCGCCAACATCAGCCTGGAGCCGGGCGGCCAGCTGGAACTCTCGGGCGCACCGCTGGAAACCATCCACGAGACCTGCGACGAGGTGAACGCCCACCTGCGCGACGTCAAGGACATCGCCGATAAGATCGGCGTCGGTTTCATCGGACTGGGCGCTGCTCCGGTCTGGCACCATGAAGACATGCCGCTGATGCCCAAAGGCCGCTACAAGCTGATGGACGCCTACATGCAGGAAGTCGGCACCATGGGCACCACCATGATGCGCCGCACCTGCACCGTGCAGGTGAACCTCGACTTCTCCTCCGAGGCCGACATGGTGCAGAAGCTGCGGGTGGCCTTGGCGTTGCAGCCCGTCGCCACGGCGCTGTTCGCCAATTCCCCATTTCTGGACGGCAAGCCGAACGGCCACAAATCCTGGCGCTCCCGCGTCTGGCGCTCGCTGGATGCCGACCGCACCGGCATGCTGCCGTTTGTATTCGAGGACGGCTTCGGGTTCGAGGCCTGGGTGCAATATGCGCTCGATGTGCCGATGTACTTTGTCTACCGCAACGGCGAGTACATCAACGCGCTAGGCATGTCCTTCCGCGATTTCCTCAAGGGCGAGCTGCCCGCGCTGCCGGGGGAAACCCCGACGCTGAGCGATTGGGCGGACCACCTGACCACCATCTTCCCCGAGGCCCGCATCAAGAAGTTCATCGAGATGCGCGGTGCCGACGGCGGCCCCTGGCGCCGCCTGTGCGCGCTGCCCGCCTTCTGGGTCGGCCTGACCTACGACCAGAGCGCGCTGGACGCGGCGTGGGATCTTGTCAAGGGCTGGGACGCCGAGACCCGCGAGGGCTTGCGCGTGGCGGCCTCCGAGCAAGGGCTGCAGGCCAAGGTGAACGGCATCAGCATGCATGAACTGGCGCGGGAGGTGGTGGCGATTTCGGAAAGCGGCCTCAAGGCGCGGCACAAGCCCGGCGCGGGCGGCCTGGTGCCGGATGAGACCCATTTCCTGAATGCCCTGAAAGACAGCCTCGAAAGCGGCAAGGTCCCGGCAGATGAGCTGTTGGAGCGCTATCACGGCGCCTGGGACGGGGACCTCAACCGCATTTACAGCGAATTCGCTTATTAAGACTGCAAGGGCCGCGTTCACGACGCGGTCCTTTGGTTTCCAAAGCCGGGCTCAGCTGCCCGGCTTGCCCAGCACCCGGCGCTGATACAATTCCCGGACCTGCGCCTTGCGCGCCGCCTGCAGCTTCCTTTCCTCTTCCTCCGTGCGCTTGGCCAGACAGGCATAGCCCGCATAGGCGTTTCCTTCACCGCCGCGGGCCTCGCGCGTGCGGGGGGGCACCGGGCTGGTGCCGTGTGTATTGCCGCCGCGCTCCGAGGGCAGCAGCATGAAATAGAGATGCAGCAACAGCGCGATGAATGGCCCAAGCGCGATCAGCGTGAAGTGGAACAAGTACTGAAACGCCAGGACGGGATCATGCGCCGCTATAACGCCGGTCTGATCCAGCACACCGCCCGGATCGGCCTGCGCTGCAACGCCCAGCAGCATGGCCAGAATGGCGTCCCAGTCCAGTGCATTGGCGATGGCTGCCAGATTGAACAGCGCCTCCCAGAAGCTGCCGGACAGGGAAGCCGTCACTGCCCCGGCGACCATCAGCCCGGGGCCAAGGCCGCTTGGATCACTCATCGGAATTGCTGTCAGAAGGCCAACGCTCAACACCAGCCCCAGCGAAACTGCAGTGAACGGCAGCTTGGCCCATCTGCCGCTGCGCCCGGCATCATGCAGCCTGCGCACGGTCAGCGACAGCCGCGGAATGAAGGTGAACAGGAACAACCCGAGCGAGCCATAGTGGAAGGGGTTCAGCGGCGGTACTTCGCGGCGCAAGAGGTGTCCCCAGACTTCCGAGGCATCACCAGGCAGCATCAGGAAAATAAACAGCCAGACCAGCGGGATAACGCACCAGTACTCCAGGCGGGTGGTGCGGCCGTCAAAGTCGAGAAACTTGAAAGCAAAGCTTTCAAAGGCGGGAAGAATACGGGAAATCATTGGAAACCTGCTGTATTTTAATCTCCCTTGGGTTGCGCAGGAAACTGCGGCGGAATTGGGGCCCGGGCAGGGCAGGCCCGTGGTATCAGCCGCGGCCGCTCATCAAAAACCCGGCGGCAGGATGTCCTGCCGCCGGCTGCTCGCTTGTGAGTGGTGGCTTTAGCCTCACTGGGTCTGCAGTTCCGCCGGATCCTTGTCCGCGATGCCGTCCCAGTTGGAGTCGGCTTTTTCGATGAAACCGGGAATGTCGCCTTCCCAGCGGGTTTGAATATCCTTGGCGAGGTTCAAATACAGCTTGTCGTCGACGATCTTCCACAGGGTCGGGTCGCCGTCGAATTTGAAGCCCATGGCCGCGCCAAAGGCGCAGTAGCCGCCGTATTCAGGCAGGTAGGCTTCGGGGTTCTTTTCAAATTGGGCTTTGTTCTCTTCAGACGCGAAACGGTACAGCGCGTCGTTGTGCGTGGCGGTGATTTTCCAGTTGCCCGGAGTCGGCTCCCCAACCGTGAAATAGGCTACCGGGTCATAGCCCTGCAGCGCCAGACCGGTGGAGGAGGCGTTGATCTCAACCCCCGCCGCCAGGGCTGAGGTTGCCATCGCAACCGACAATGCCACACCGCTGATCAGTGCTTTTACTTTGTTCATGGTCCCGTCCTTTCAAATCCTGGCCGCGGCGTTCCCAAATGCTTGCCCGGCCGGTGTTTCACCATGTGCGCCGAGGAATCCTGCGGGTCACGGCACCGATGTGGAGACCCGGGCGATCACGTTCAAAACAACTCAATTTGACTGTGCACCGGGCGGCAGCGGGCTGTGCATTCCTGCGCAGACTAGGTGACAGGCCGCGATGCGGCGGGCAGGGTAGGGGCAGGCAAACCGGAGGCAAACATGAAACACCCATTCCCCGCCCGCCGCGCGCTGCTGTGCGGGCTGGCCGCGGCCTTGATGGCGGCGGCAGTGCCGGTCAGCGCCCAAGGCATCAGCGGCAGTTACCGTGCCGAGGGCCGCAACCCGGACGGCAGCAGCTATTCCGGCACCGTGCAGATCCGTGACAGCGGCGGGATGATCGAGGTGCATTGGCAGGTCGGCACCCAGACCTATGCCGGCAGCGGCACACGCAATGGCGATGTGGTCTGGGTGAACTGGGGCGATACCTATCCGGTGGTCTATGTGCGGATGCCCAGCGGAGAGCTGCATGGCACCTGGTCCAACGGCCGGGCGCTGAAGCGTCTTATTCCATAACGTTCAGATCAAGAACGAAGCGGACCACCTTCTCCGCGGGCATCTCGCAGGGTTTCAGACGCGCGCCCGAGGCCAGCCGGTAGAGGTTGAGGCTGATGTAATCGCCGCCGCCGAGTTCGCGCGCCACCAGTTTCTGCGCTTTGCCCGCGGCCAGATCCTGCCGGATGACCGCGTATTTGCGCCCGCCGGCCAGACCGGTGAAGGCCCCCAGCGGCAGCGCGTCAAAAGCTGCAAGGAAGGCTTGCAGCTCTGCGGTGGTCACTTCTGCCCGATCCTGGGTTCGGTGCCTGCGCGCAGCCGGGCGATATTGGCCGAATGGCGGACAAAGACAATCGCCGCCAGCAGCACCGACAGGCCAATCACCGCCTGATACCCCAGCACAAACGCCCAAACCGGCGCTGACAGGGCCGAGACCAGCGCCCCCATCGAGGAAATCCGGCTGGCCGCCGCCGCCGCCAGCCAGGTCAGGCAGCAGGCAATGCCCGCGGGCCAGGCCAGCGCCAGCAGCAGGCCGAGGAACGTGGCCACGCCCTTGCCGCCCTTGAACCCCAGCCAGACCGGAAAGCAATGGCCCAAGAAGGCCATCAGCCCCGCCGCCTGCGCCGCATCCTCGCCGGCCAGGGAGCGGGCCAGCAGCACCGCCGCCGCGCCCTTGCCGCCATCCAGAAGCAGTGTCAGTGCCGCGGCGGCCTTGCTGCCGGTGCGCAGCACGTTGGTGGTGCCGATATTGCCGGACCCGATCTGGCGCAGGTTGCCGAGACCGAAGGCCCTGGTGACCACCAGCCCGAACGGCACGGAACCAAGGCCGTAGCCGATCACCGCCCACAGGATCAGAACGGCGGCGGAACTGTCGATAACTGGCATCAGGTCCTCCGGTAAACCGGCTCACCGGCCACATAGGTTGCTTCCACCCGGCCCTGCATCCGCTGGCCGTCGTAAGGCGTGTTCTGCGATTTCGAGCGCAGTTTGAAGCGGTCCAGCACAAAGGGCACATCCGGATCGAACAGCACCAGGTCGGCCGGCGCGCCTTTGGCCAGGCGGCCGCTGTCCAGCCCCAGCCGTTTCGCCGGGTTCAGCGCCATCGCGCGAAACAGCACGGGCATATCCAGAAGCCCGTCATGGTACAGACGCAAGGCGGCGGGCAGCAGCGTCTCCAGCGCCACCGCACCGGCCGCAGCTTCCTCGAACGGCAGGCGCTTGCTTTCCTCATCCTGCGGTGTGTGCATCGAGGAAATGACGTCAATGAGCCCGGTCCGCACCGCCTCGACAACCGCCAGACGGTCCTCCTCAGAGCGCAGGGGCGGCTTCACCTTGAAAAAGCTGCGGTAGCCGGCCACGTCCAGCTCGTTCAGAGTCAGGTGGTGGATAGAGGTGCCTGCGGTGATATCCAGCCCATTGGCCTTGGCGCGCTCCAGCGCGGGCAGGGCGCGGGCGGTGGTGATTTGGTCCGCGTGGTATTTCGCGCCGGACATTTCCAGCAGCGCAATGTCGCGGTCCAGCCCCATCCGCTCTGCCATCGGCGAGACCGAGGGCAGACCGTACAGCGCCGCTAGCTTGCCGCTGGTGGCGGCCGCACCGGCGCTCAGGCCCGGCTCTTGCGGATGGGCGATGACCAGGGCGCCGCAGGAACGGGCATAGGTCAGCGCCCGCTGGAACACCTTGGTGTTTTGCACCACGTGGTCGCAATCGGAAAACGCCACCGCGCCCGCATCCATCAGAAACCGGATCTCGGTCATTTCGCGGCCTTCGCGCCCCTTGGTGAGCGCCGCCATCGGCAGCACGTTTACCGGCGTGTCGGCCTGGGCGCGCCGGGTCACGAACTCCAGCGTTTCCGGGCTGTCGATCGCGGGCGCGGTGTCCGGGCGGGTCACGATGGTGGTGACGCCGCCGGCAGCGGCCGCCAGACCCGCGGATTTATAGCTTTCCTTGTGCCGCTCGCCGGGCTCGCAAACCTTGACGCCGATGTCCACGATCCCCGGCGCCAGGCATTTGCCGCCGCAGTCCACCTGGGTCACGCCGTCCTGGCCGATGTTACGGGCGCTCAGCAGCGCGGCGGCGCCGGTGCCATTCCTGTCAACCGCCGCGATCCGTCCGTTCTGCACCAGAACCATGCCCAGCGTATCGGTGCCTGCCTCCGGGTCGATCAGGCGGGCGTTGATGAAGAGAGTGCTCATGCCTTGGCTCTTTCGATAGCGTTGAGAGTCGCGGCCGGGTCGGCCTGGTATTTTATCAGGTGCTTGTCGCCGCCTTTGGTGACCACCTGCACATAGCTGCCCATGGTGCGGACAGTGCCGATCTGAGAGAGCGCGACGCCGCGCCCGGCCGGGCCGCTGAGGGCATCTTCCGTCAGGGTCCAGACCACCGCCAGCTCCTCGCTGGCCATGTACCAGCCGCGCAGGGCGATTGCCGCCAGGCCGCCGATGGCTCCGGTCCAGATGTGCGGGCTGCCCATCACCCACAGCACCGCCATGGCGCCGCCCATGCCGATGGCCGCCATCCAGGCGTGAGCGCGGACATAGGCGCCGCGGTCCGGTTTGAATTCGCGTGCCGCCATCAGCTCACAAGCACCCAGATCAGCAGCGCAATCAGCAGCATGACAACGGTAAACAGCACAGCCCCGATGCGGCGGGACTGGGCCCGCGCCGCGCGCGGCGTCAGTTTCGGGGCAGAATAAGGCTTGGCGCTCTCAGCTGTTGCGGGCGGCGCGCTCCAATTGGTCTGCCGCTCGCCATAGGTGCCGATCAGCTTGATCTGATCCGCCGGGGTCAGCCGGGTCTCCTTGCCGTCAAACGCGCGGGAGCGGATCAGCAGCACATGGCCCTCCTGGGCCTGCAGAACCTCCCGGTCCGCCTCGACCTGCGCGCGCGGCACGCCGCAGCCTTCGGTGAGGTAACCGGTCAGACCGATGTCCTCCAGATCGGAGACCGGGAAGATTTCCACCTGCTCCATGTCAAGCGTCTCGGCCCCCAGCACCTGCGCCAGCGCGCCAGGTTCCTTCAGGAAGGCCGCCTGCTCCGGCCGCATGGCGAGTTCGAACAGCCGGATCACGCCGCGTTCGCCTGCCGGGATATGGATCACGCCGTCCATGCCGCTCACCCTGCCTCCGCCTGGCGTTCGGCGCGCAGGTTGCGGGCCAGCAGGTCCATCGCCGCCATCCGCACCGCGACGCCCATTTCCACCTGTTCCTGGATGACCGAGCGGTTGATGTCGTCGGCGAGCGTGCCGTCGATCTCCACCCCGCGGTTCATCGGGCCGGGGTGCATGACAATGGCGTCGGGCTTGGCCAGCGCCAGCTTCTCGGCGTCGAGGCCATAGCGGTGGTAATACTCGCGCTCCGACGGGATAAAGCCGCCGTCCATCCGCTCCTTCTGCAGGCGCAGCATCATCACGACGTCGACGTCCTGCAGCCCTTCGCGCATGTCGTCATAGATTTCGGCGCCGAATTCGGCGAACTGGCCGGGCACCAGCGTCGGCGGGCCGATCAGGCGGATGCGGTTTTCCATCTTGCCGAGCAGGATCAGGTTGGACCGCGCCACACGGCTGTGGGCGATATCGCCGCAGATCGCGATGTTCAGCCTGTGCAGCCGGCCTTTGGAGCGGCGGATGGTCAGCGCATCCAGCAGCGCCTGGGTCGGGTGCTCATGCTTGCCGTCGCCCGCGTTCAGCACCGCGCAGTTCACCTTCTGCGCCAAGAGGTCCACGGCGCCGGAATGCGGGTGGCGCACAACCAGCAGATCCGGGTGCATCGCATTCAGCGTCATCGCGGTGTCGATCAGGGTCTCGCCCTTTTTGATCGAGGAGGCCTGCATCGCCATGTTCATCACATCGGCGCCCAGCCGCTTGCCCGCCAGCTCGAACGAGGCCTGGGTGCGGGTCGAGTTCTCGAAGAACATGTTGATCTGAGTGAGGCCCGCCAGCACGTCGGAGTGCTTCTCGGGACGGCGGTTCAGCGCCACATAGTCGTCGGCCAGGTCGAGGATCGCGGTGATCTCATGCGGTTTCAGCGGTTCGATGCCAAGCAAATGGCGGTGTTCGAAGGACATAGGGGGCGGCTCCGCTTGATTTGCAGGTTCTTATAGGCGGCGTGCGCGGTTGCGGCAAGGCGTAGCCGCGGGGCTGGCGGCGCGCAGGCGAGGGGCCGGCCCCTCGCGCTCCCCGGAGTATTTTCAGACAGATGAATGGCTTGAATTTGCAGGGCAGGGCCGGTGAGGTGTTCCGCTTGCCGGCTGGGCGGAGTAGCTTGGGCGCATGGAATCGGCATTGGATTACTGGAGCGCGCGGGCGCTGTTGGAGTGGCAGGCGGAGCTTGGCGCGACCGAAGCGCTGTGCGACGCGCCGGTCGACCGCTATGCGCTGGAGCAGGCGGCCCCCAAGCCGAAGCCGGGCGCTGCCCCCGCGCCGCCGCCCAAGCCCAAGGAAGCGGATCCCGTGGAGGTGGCGCAGAGGGCCGCCAAGGGGGCGGCGTCGCTGCCCGCCTTGCGGGATGCGCTGGCGGGTTTCGATCATTGCGACCTGAAACGCGGCGCGCGCAATCTGGTGTTTTCGGACGGCCAGCCGGGAGCCCGGGTGATGATCATCGGCGAGGCGCCGGGCCGGGACGAGGATTTGCAGGGCAAGCCGTTTGTGGGCCGGGCCGGGCAGCTTCTGGACAGGATGCTGGAGGCGATCGGCCTCAGCCGCGCCGAAAGCGTTTATATTTCTAACGTGCTGCCCTGGCGGCCGCCGCAGAACCGCGACCCGCTGCCGGCAGAGATTGCCATGCTGACGCCTTTTCTGGAGCGGCATGTGGCGCTGGCGGAACCGGAAGTTCTGGTGCTGATGGGCAATATCAGCTGCCAGGCGGTGCTGGGCAAGCGCGGCATCACCCGGCTGCGCGGCAAATGGGACCAGGCCTGGAACAGGCCGGTGATCCCGATGTTCCACCCCGCCTATCTGCTGCGCCAGCCAGCGCAGAAACGGCTGGCCTGGGCAGACCTGCTGGAGCTCAAGGCGCGGCTGGGCAGTTTGTCCTGAGGTAAAGCGATGAAAATCCTGGCGTTCTCCGACCTGCATCTCTCGGCCTCCCATGCGGCGGATATCGTGGCGGCCAGCGCCGGTGCGGATCTGGTGATCGGCGCGGGCGATTTCTGCAATTGCCGGCAGGGGATGGACCGGGCAGTGGCGATGCTGGCCGGTTTGCAGGCGCCGATGGCCGCGGTGCCCGGAAACGGCGAAAGCGCGGATGAGCTGCGGGCGGCGGGCTTGCCGGATACCACGGTGCTGCATGGAGAAGGCGGGGTGTTCGAAGGCCTGCGCCTGTTCGGGCTGGGCTACGGCGTGCCGGAAACGCCTTTCGGCAGCTGGTCCTGCGACCTGAGCGAGACGCAGGCGGCAGCGATGCTGGCGGCCTGTGAGCGCGCGGACATCCTGATCTGCCATTCCCCGCCCAAGGGGCTGGGGGATCTGACCTCCGGCGGGCAGTCTGTCGGCTCCACCGCCATCCGGGCCGCGGCGGAGCGGATCCGGCCTCAGCTGCTGCTCTGCGGCCATGTGCATGATTGCTGGGGCTTTCGCGGCACATTAGGCAAGACGCAGGTGGCCAATCTGGGCCCAGGCGTAAGCTGGTTCGAGGTGGCGCCATGAGTGCTGGTGCAGGTTTGCCGGCGTGCGCCCCGGCGGGAATTTTTGCAGCGCTGGCCATGCGGCAGGCGATTACGGAGAGGACGTGACAGGCAATGTCCCGGATTGACGAAAACATGGACTTCATCCCCGTCCGCATCGCGGTGCTGACGGTCTCGGACACCCGCAAGCTGGAGGATGACCGCTCCGGTCAGGTGCTGGTCGACCGGCTCGGCGAGGCGGGCCACGTGCTGGCCGCGCGCAAGATAATCCCCGACGAGCGGGCGGAGATCGCCGCGCAGTTGCGCGCCTGGGTGTCCGATCCGGAAGTGGATGTGGTGATCTCCACCGGCGGCACCGGCCTGACCGGGCGCGACGTGACGGTGGAGGCGCACCGCGACGTCTATGAGAAAGAGATCGAGGCCTTCGGCACCGTTTTTACCTGGGTCTCGATGCAGAAGATCGGCACCAGCGCGGTGCAGTCGCGCGCCACTGGCGGGGTCGCGGGCGGCACCTACCTGTTTGCGCTGCCCGGCAGCCCCGGCGCCTGCAAGGACGGCTGGGATGAAATCCTGTCAAAACAGCTCGATTACCGCCACCGGCCCTGCAATTTCGTGGAAATCATGCCCAGATTGGAGGAACATCTGCGCCGGAAGTAAGCGCGCGCGGCGTGTAACCTCGCAAACCCGTGCGGAAATTCATATATTTCCAAGCGGGCACAAGGCATTTTACGCTTTGGCAGGCCGCCTGCGCGGTCCCGGCAGCAGCCGCCACCGGAAGGGAGAAACATGCGCTTTTTGCGTCAGAGTGTGACAGGGGTTTTCCTGGCGGCGGTCACGGCGGCCCTGCTGCTTTATGCCGGGCAGCTGATCTTCGGCGCAATCGAGGCGCAGCTGAACGCGGAGAAGGCAGCCCCCCCGGCGCGGGAGCGGATTTTCGCGGTCAATGTGGTGACGGCGGAGCTGCAGACAGTGGCACCGGAGCTGACTGCCTTTGGCCGGGTTGAGAGCCGCCGCGCGCTGGAATTGCGCACCGCGGTCGGCGGACGGGTGGTGCAGCTTTCTGAGGATTTCGAGGACGGCGGCACGGTCCGCGCGGGCGAGGTGCTGGTGCAGATTGACCCGGCGGATGCCCAGTCGGCGCTGGACCGGGCTGAGGCCGACATGATGGACGCCCGCGCCGAGGAGCGCGATGCAGGCCGCGCGCTGGTTCTGGCCGAGGATGAACTGCAAGCCACTCAGGATCAGGCGCAGCTGCGCGAACGCGCCTTTCAGCGGCAGGTGGATCTGGCCAGCCGGGGCGTCGGCACCGCGGCGGCGGTGGAAACGGCAGAACTGGCTTCGGTGCAGGCGCGCCAGGCGGTGATTTCGCGCCGGCAGGCGGTGAACCAGGCAGAGGCCCGCGCCGATCAGGCCGCAACCCGGGTGGCACGGGCGCAGATCGCGCTGGATGAGGCGCAGCGGGATCTGGACGACACCACGATCAAGGCTCGCTTCGACGGCACCCTGCAATCGGTGAACCTGGTGCAGGGACGGCTGGTTTCGGCCAATGAGAAGCTCGCGGATCTGGTCGATCCGGACCTGCTGGAGGTGGCTTTCCGGGTCTCGACCGCGCAATACGCCCGGCTGCTGGACGCCGAAGGGCATCTGCTGCAAGCACCGGTGCGGGTGTCGCTGGATGCCGACGGGGCGGGGCTGAGCGCCGCCGGGCGGATCTCCCGCGCCAGCGGCGCGGCGGGCAACGGGCAAACCGGGCGGCTGGTCTACGCGCGCCTGGAAACCGCGCCGGGGTTCGAGCCCGGGGATTTTGTCACTGTCAAGGTAACTGAGCCAGAGGTCGCGGCGGTGGCCCGTGTGCCCGCCTCGGCGCTGGGCGCCGATGGCAAGGTGCTGGTGCTGGGCGAGGAGGGGCGGCTGGAGGCGCTGCCGGTGGAGCTGGTGCGCCGCCAGGGCGATGATGTGCTGATCCGCGGCGCCGGGCTGGAGGGCCGCGAAGTCGTTACCGGCCGCACGCCGCTGCTGGGCGCTGGCATTAAGGTGCGCCCCTTGCGCCAGGGCGCCGGGGTGCAGGCGCTGCCCGAGCTGATCGAGCTGAGCGACGAGCGCCGCGCCCGGCTGGTGGCCTTTGTCGAGGGCAGCAGTGCGATGCCGACAGAGGTGAAGGCGCAGATGCTGCGGCAGCTGGCCGAGGCGCGGGTGCCCGCGCAGCTGGTCACCCGCATTGAATCCCGGATGGGAGGCTGAGGGCCGTGGTCCGCAAGCTCCCCCGTCCGGCCCGCGGGCTGTTCAGTTACTTCGCCCGCCACCGCACCGCTGCAAACCTGCTCTTGGTGATCATGCTGGTGCTGGGGGCGGCGGCGATGCCCAATATGCGGGCGCAGTTCTTCCCGGATGTTATCGTCGAGCGGGTGACTGTCTCGGTTGAATGGGAGGGCGCCGGGCCGGAGGACGTGGACAACGCCATCGTCCAGGTGCTGGAGCCGGTGCTGCTGGCGGTCGATGGGGTGGAGAAGACGTCCTCCATTTCGCGCGAAGGGCTGGCAACGCTGACGCTGGAGTTCGAGCCGGGCTCCGACATGGGGCAGGCTACCGATGACGTGCAAAGCGCCGTGGACGGCATCACCTCGCTGCCGGAAGAGGCGGAGGAGCCGGAGGTGCGGCGCGGCGCCTGGCGCGACCGGGTGACAGATGTGGTGATCACCGGCCCGGTGGGGCCTGGTCAGCTGGGCCTCTTTGCGGATGAGCTGGTGGTGCGGCTGTTCGAGGCCGGTGTGACCCGCACCACCATCCGCGGGGTGGCGGCGCCGGAAACCATCGTCGAGGTGCCGACCGCCCAGCTGATCACCCATGACATCACCATGCGCGAAATCGCCGAAGCGATTGCCGCCGAGGTCGACGCGGATCCTGCAGGCGACGTGAGCGGCGCCAATGCCCGGGTGCGCACCGGCAGCGAGAAACGCCAGCCGGATGAGCTGAAAGCCATCGTTCTGCGCACCAACCCCGACGGCTCCGTCCTGACCATTGATGATGTGGCCTCGGTGCGGGTCGAGGGGGTGGACCGCAACCGCTCTTACTTCGTAGGTGACCATCCGGCGATGTCGATCCGGGTCGACCGCTCTGACCAGGGCAATGCAATCCGCCTGCAGGGCCAGGTGCAGGACGTGGTCGCGGAAATGCAGGCCAGCCTGCCGCAAGGGGTCACAGCGCAGCTGATCCGCACCCGCGCTGAACACATCACCGACCGGCTGAACCTGCTGGTCGACAACGGGCTGATGGGGCTTGCGCTGGTGCTGTGCCTTCTGTTCCTGTTCCTCAACACCCGCATTGCGTTCTGGGTGGCGGTGGGGATACCGGCCTCGATGTTTGCCGCGGTGGCTCTGATGTATGCGGCCGGGATCACCCTCAATATGGTCAGCCTGTTCGGCCTGATCATCACACTGGGCATCGTGGTGGATGATGCCATCGTGGTGGGGGAGCACGCCGATTTCCGGGTGCGCCGACTCGGCGAAAATCCGGTGCAGGCCGCCGAGAATGCCGCCCGGCGGATGGCGATGCCGGTCTTTGCGGCGACCCTGACCACGATCATTGCTTTCTTCGGACTGACGCTGGTGGGCGGGCGGTTCGGCGAACTGATCCGCGACATCCCCTTCACCGTGATCGCGGTGCTGGCGGCCTCGCTGGTCGAATGCTTCCTGATCCTGCCCAACCACCTGGCCCATGCGCTGACCCATGCGCAGGCGCGGCACTGGTACGACTGGCCGAACCGGATGGTGAACCGCGGCTTCCGCTGGCTGCGCGACCATGCGTTCCGCCCGCTGATGGGGCTGATCGTCACCGCGCGCTATGCGGTGCTGGCCGGGGCGTTGGCGATCCTGGCCAGCCAGGCGGCGCTGTTCATCAACGGCGATGTGCAATGGCGCTTTTTCAACGCGCCGGAGCGCGGCTCAATCACCGGCAATTTCGTCATGGCCGAGGGGGCTACCCGCACCGATACCCTTGCGATGATGCGGGAGATGCAGCGCGCGACAGAGGCGCTGGGCGCCGAATACGCCGGACGCTACGGCCGCAACCCGCTGGATTTCGTGATGGCCGAGACCGGCGGCAATGCGGGCCGCGGCCTGTCGGGGGTTGAAGGCAAGGAAGCCGACCTGCTGGGCGGGATCTCGATCGAGCTGATCGACGCCGACCTGCGCCCCTATTCCAGCTTCGCCTTTGTGGCGGAATTGCAGGAACGGGTTGCGCGCCACCCAATGGTCGAGACGGTGTCCTTCCGCAGCTGGCGCTCTGGCCCGGGCGGCGATGCGCTGGACGTGCAGTTCGCGGGCGCCAGCGTGCAGACGCTCAAGACCGCCTCAGAGGACCTGAAAACTGCGCTGCTGCGCTTCCCCGAGGTGTCCGCGGTTGAGGACAACCTGGCCTACGACAAGGAGGAGGTGATCCTGGACCTCACCCCGCACGGCCAGGCGTTGAATTTCACCATCGGCAGCCTGGGCCGTGCGCTCAGGGCGCGGCTGAATGGGATTGAGGCAGCAACCTATCCCGACGGGCCGCGCAGCGCAGCGATCCGGGTGGAGCTGCCGCAAAATGAACTGACCGCCGATTTCCTGGAACGCACCCTGATGCGGGCGCCCAGCGGGATCTACGTGCCGCTGGCCGATATCGTCTCGGTCACGCAGCGCACCGGGTTTTCCACCGTGCGCCGCGAGAACGGCATCCGGGTGATCAGCGTGACCGGCGACATCTCCGAGGACGATCCGGCCCGCGCCGAGGCGGTGATGCAGGCACTGCAGGAGGAGATCCTGCCGAAGATCGCCAGCGAGCGGCAGGTCGAATGGCGCCTGTCGGGGCTGGCGGAGCAGGAGCAGACTTTTTTGCAGGAGGCGGGTACCGGCCTGATCCTTTGCCTCACCGGGATTTACCTGGTGCTGGCCTGGATCTTCGCCAGCTGGACCCGGCCGCTGGTTGTGATGGCGATCATTCCCTTTGGCCTCGTCGGCACCATCTGGGGCCACTACATTTGGGAGGTGCCGCTGTCCATGTTCACGGTGGTGGGCCTGTTGGGGATGACCGGCATCATCATCAACGATTCCATCGTGCTGGTGACCACGATCGACCAGTATGCCAAAGACCGCGGGCTGATCCCGTCGATCATCGACGCGGCGGCGGACCGGCTGCGGCCGGTGATGCTGACGACGATGACCACGGTGCTGGGACTGGCGCCGCTGCTGTTCGAACGCGCGCAGCAAGCACAGTTCCTGAAGCCGACGGTGATCACCCTGGTCTACGGCCTGGGCTTTGGCATGTTCCTGGTGCTGCTGGTGGTGCCTGCCCTGGTGGCGATGCAGCGGGACCTGTCGCGGCCGATGACAGCGCTGCGCCGGGCCCTGCGGCGCGGGGCAGGGCGTTTGCGCTGGCTGGTGCTGGGCACCGCGCTGGCGCAGCTGGGCTGGCTGGTGCTGACGCTGGGCTGGGCGATGGCCACGGGGGCGCTGCATCCGCTGCTGCGGGCAGTGCCTGCGCTGGCGTCGATGGAGCCGGTGCGGGCCGGGCTGCTGGCCTGTTTGGCCGGGGCGCTGGTGCTGGCGCTGCTGGCCTATCTGGCTGGCGGCGCGGCCTACCGGTTCAGCGCCCGCCAGCGGGCCTGAGCCAGCCGGGCGACCTCGCCCACCTGATCCAGCAGCTGCAGGCCGCGGTTTTCGATCTCCGCGATGGGGATCCATTCCGCCTGTTCGGCGTCATCATCCGGCAGCGGATCACCACTGGCGTGCGCGCACAGGACCACGGTCAGCAGATACTGGCGCTCCACCCCGCCCGCCGCGGTGCGGACGATGACATCCACATTGGTGAGATATTCCAGCGGCCGGGCGGAGACGCCGGTTTCCTCCATCAGTTCGCGCGCGGCGGCCTGGAGGGCGGTCTCGCCCATCTCCACATGGCCGCCGGGAAAGCCCCACCAGCCTGCGTTCGGCTCCTTGCCGCGCTGCACCAGGATCACGTGGTCCTGGCCATCGAAATGACGGCAGACCACGGCAATGGTGCCAAGCACCGGGCGCTGCGGGCTGTCAGCTGAGCTCATCCGGCGCTGCAGCCCTGAATGTCGACAGAGTGGTTCTGCCCCAGCACGGTGATCCGCAGTTTCGAGCGGTCAATGGCATAGGCGCTGTTGTCGGCAGGCAGAAACTCGGTTTCCGCCACCAGCAGCCCGCCCTCGCGGCGGGTGGTGGTTTCGCCGGCGTAAAGCTTGGGGTTGCCGGGCTCGATCACCGCGATCTCCTCGCCGCCGGCCGGGGGCATCGAGATGCGGGCGGTGACCTTCATGCCGTACTCAGACGGGCGCAGGCTGCAAGCCGCCTGGCGCACGCCAGCCTCCTTGGCCGACCAAGGGCGGCTCGCGAGCGCGGCGGCAATCGCCGGGTTGCGGCCCGCGCTTGCGTCCAGCTGATGGTCGAATTTCAGCTCAGCCGGCACGCAGACATCCTTGCACACCCCCAGCTGCATCCGCCCCTTCAGCCGCACCGGCTTGCCCGGGGTCTCCGGTGTGATCTCCAGTGGCAGCACCAGCTGATCGTGATAGCCGATGGTGCGGTAGCCGGAGGTCAGGAACACTTCGGGAGCAGGCCAGGTGATCGACAGCGCGCCCACGTTGCGCGCGCCGCGCCAGGAAAAGCTGGGCGGGATACCGGCATCGCCGGGCGCACGCCAATAGGTCTTCCAGCCGGGCTGCAGCTTGACCCGCAGCGCGCCCATATAGGTGCCGCGCGGTGTCATGCCGCCGTCCAGCACCTCGATCTCCACGATGCCGCCTTCGGCGGCGCCGGACAGGGCCGGGGAGCCAGCGGCAAGGGCCAGAAGGGAGGCCGCGCAGGCAGCCGCTTTGGTCAGTGTCTTCCTCATGCACAAATACATGCGCCCGGCAGCGCGGTTTGCCAAGTCACGATCCGGTCATGCGCCGCTCATCACCCTGTGTTTGCGGCAAATTTGCTGGAGGCTTCACCGCCCTGCGCGTTTGCGCCCCTTGCGTGCCGGGCGGCTGCGCGTCATGGTGGGGACAGGCAGCAGAAAGATGGAAGTTCATGGATCTGACCGGCAAGCTCTTGATTGCAATGCCTGGAATTGGCGACCCGAGGTTCGAGCACGCAGTGGTATTCCTCTGTTCGCACGGCGAAGAGGGGGCGATGGGGCTTATCGTCAACAAGCCCGCCGACGGCGTGGCGCTGGGCGATCTGCTGGAACAGCTGGACATGGGCGGCGAAGGCAGCGCCGCGGCAGAATTGCCGGTGCGCTTTGGCGGCCCGGTGGAGACACAGCGCGGCTTCGTGCTGCACACGCCGGACTACGAATCGGATGTCAGCTCGCTGAAGGTGCCGGGCGGCTTTTCGATGACTGCGACGCTGGACATCCTGGAGGATATTGCCGGCGGCAAGGGGCCGAAGGACCTGCTGGTGCTGCTGGGCTATGCCGGTTGGGGGCCGGGGCAGCTGGAGTCGGAGATTGCGTTGAACGGCTGGCTGACGGCAGAGGCGAGCCCTGAACTGGTCTTCAGCCTGGCTGATGACAGCAAATGGGAAGCCGCGCTGAAGACGCTGGGCGTCGATCCCTTGACCTTGTCGGCCAGCGCGGGCCACGCCTGACCCGCGGTCGAAAGGGCGATGTGCTTCAGGGCAGGGGGAGTGCTCCCGCCCTTTGTTCCAATCATCAAAGATGACCGGAAAAAGGTTGGGCCCGGCGCAGCGGCTGGCGTCCCGGAGCCTTAAGGACGGTTTCCAATTCCAACTGGCGGCCGGCCTTCCAGCCCATGAGGCAACGCTTGGACAGGCCGCAACGCCCGCCGCGCTTGCGCGGCGCTTGGCCCAACGCTTTGCGGCCCATCTGGGATGGGCCTCAAAGGGGCGGGAGCCCCGCGTGGGGCTGCAAACCCGCCGTTCAATCCCGCGGCGCGGCGGCGCGGTGGAGGCGGTCGTTGATGGCCTCGCCCAGCCCGTGCTCCGGGATTGGCGCCACGGCGATCGGCTTGCCGAGCGCGTCCAGGCGGTGCAGGTGGCCGAACAGATTGGCCGCCGCCTCAGCCAGGTCGCCGCGCTCGGACAGGTTCAGGTCGCACGCGCCGGGGCCGAAGCCGAGGTAAAGCTCGCCCTCGGCAGGCGCGGCGGCATCAAGGCGGACAGGCGCGCCGGGGGCGTAGTGCGACAGCAGCTGGCCGGGCGCGGTCAGCGGATCATGCACATCGCGCACCGCCAGCTTGCGGCCCAGCACCGCCTCGATCTCCTCCGCCGCCAATCCGCCGGGGCGCAGCAGCACCGGCTCTGGCCCCGCCAGGCCGATAATCGTCGACTCCAGCCCGACCCCGCAGGCGCCGTCGTCCAGAATGGCAGCGATGCGCCCGTCCAGACCGGCCTTCACATGCGCCGCAGTGGTCGGGCTGATCTTGCCGGAGGGGTTGGCCGAGGGCGCCGCCACCGGGCCGTCCAGCGCCCTGAGCAGCGCCTGGGCCGCGGGATGCGCAGGCACGCGCACGCCCAAAGTGTCCAGCCCGGCCGTCACCAGCGGCGAGATGCCGTGGCCCTCGCGCAGCGGCAGCACCAGGGTCAGCGGGCCGGGCCAGAACGCCTGCGCCAGCGTCTCCGCCATGCCGTTCCACTCCACATAGCGCTGCGCGGCCTCCGCCGAATGCACATGCGCAATCAGCGGGTTGAAGGACGGCCGCCCCTTGGCCTCATAGATCGCTGCCACCGCTTCGCCCTGGCGGGCATCGGCGCCAAGCCCATAGACCGTTTCGGTCGGGAAGGAGACCAGCTTGCCCTCCCGCAAAAGCTGGGCGGCACGGGCGATGCCCGCTTCCGTTGCGGCAAGGATTTCGGTGCTGTGCTGGGGCATTCCGGGTGACGCGGCGTTTTGGTTGATTGGAACAGGCGTGCGATTAGGTAATCGGTCAAGCCACTGACCATAATAGGCCCGTGCCGGGAAGCCAAGGCTGCCCGCGCCAGGACGCCCCCGAAACACCGCTAAAGGACGCCCATGACCTTCCGTGCCCCCGTTTCCGAGTACGAGTTTCTGCTGAACAACGTGACCGGATATGACGAAATCGCCGCCACCGACCGCTTTGCCGAGGCCCCTTCGGATGTCGTGAGCGCCATCCTGAACGAGGCGGGCAAAATGTGCGACGAGGTGCTGGCGCCGCTGCAGCGCAACGGCGACCTGACGCCCGCTTACCTGGAGAACGGCGTGCTGCGGACCTCCCCGGGGTTTGCCGACGGCTTCAAGGCCATCGCCGAAGGCGGCTGGATCGGCATGAGCGCGCCGGAAGAGCACGGTGGCATGGGGCTGCCGCTGACGGTCGCAACCGCGGTGAACGAAATGATGGCCGGCGCCTGCCTGTCGCTGCAGCTGGCCCCGTTGATGAGCCAGGGCCAGATCGAGGCGCTGGAGCATCACGCCTCCGACGCGATCAAGGAACTGTACCTGCCCAAGCTGATTTCCGGCGAATGGTCCGGCACCATGAACCTGACCGAGCCGCAGGCTGGCTCCGACGTGGGCGCGCTCAGCTCCAAGGCAGAGCCGAACGGCGATGGCACCTATGCGGTCACCGGCCAGAAGATTTATATCTCCTGGGGCGACAATGATTTCTGCGAAAACATCTGCCACCTGGTGCTGGCGCGGCTGCCGGACGGGGCACCGGGCACCAAGGGGATCTCGCTGTTCCTGGTGCCGAAGTTCCTGCCGGACGCTGATGGCAACCCGGGCAAGGCCAACGGCCTGAAGGTCGTCAGCCTGGAGCACAAGATGGGCCTGCACGGCTCTCCCACCTGCGTGATGCAGTATGACGGCGCCACCGGCTGGCTGGTCGGGAAGGAGCATGGCGGCATGGCGGCCATGTTCACCATGATGAACAACGCGCGCCTCGGCGTCGGCGGGCAGGGTGTTGGCGCCGGTGAGGGTGCCTATCAGCACGCGCTGGCCTATGCGCTGGAGCGCAAGCAGGGCAAGACCGCCAGCGGTTTCATCGCTGACCACGCCGACGTGCGCCGGATGCTGATGGAGATGAAGGCGGACCTGTTCGCCTCCCGCGCGATCCTTCTGGCCTGTGCTCAGGCGATCGACCTGCAGACCGCAACCGGCGAAAAGGATTGGGCCGCCCGCGCTGCGTTCCTGACCCCGATTGCCAAGGCCTTTGGCACCGACACCGGCATCCGGGTTTCGGAAACCGGCGTGCAGGTGCATGGCGGCATGGGCTTTATCGAGGAAACCGGCGCCGCGCAGTATTACCGCGACGTGCGGGTGACGGCGATCTACGAGGGCACCAACGGCATCCAGTCGATGGACCTGGTGGCGCGCAAGATGATGGACGGCGGCGAGACCGCCTTTGCCCTCATCGACGAGATCGAGGAGCAGGCCGAGCGCGCCCGCGCCACGCATCCCAACATGGCCGAATCCGTCTGGCAGGCCTGCGAATCCCTGCGTGAGGCCACCGAGTGGCTGGTGGCGCAAGAGGACATGCAGGACCGCTTTGCCGGCTCCGTGCCGTATCTGCGGGCCTTTGCCCGGGTGCTGGGCGGCCATTACCATCTGGCGGCGGCGATGGCGGACCAGGGCGGTGCGCGCGAGAAACTGGCCCGCTTCTACATCACCCGGATGCTGCCGGAACATGCCTCGCTTCTGGCGCACGCTCAGGCGGGGGCCGCGGGCACCTTTGCCCTCAGCCTTGATGAGCTGGCAGGCTGACGCCGTGACCGACATCCCCGACGTTTCGCCCCGCACTCCGTGGCAGGAGCCGCCTGCGCAGGGCGAAGCGATCGAGGTGGCCGAGGGCGTCCTGTGGATGCGCCAGCCGCTGCCGATGAAACTGGACCACGTCAACATCTACGCGCTGGATGACGGCGACGGCTGGACGGTGATCGACACCGGCTTCAACACCCGCAAAAGCCGCGCGATCTGGGACAGCCTGATGGCCGGCCCCTTGCAGGGCAAGCCGGTGCGGCGTGTCGTCGGCACCCACCACCATCCCGATCACATCGGACTGGCCGGCTGGTTTCAAAGCGCACATGGGGCTGAGCTGGTCACCACCCGCACCGCCTGGCTGTTTGCCCGGATGCTGACGCTGGACGTGCAGGAGGTCTGGCCGGAAGAAACCCTCGCCTATTACCGCAGCGCGGGCATGGCGCCGGAGTTCTATGAAAAGCGCGTCAATGACCGGCCCTTCAACTTTGCCGACACTGTGCACCCGATGCCGCTGGGGTTCACCCGGATCAAGCAGGACGACGTGATCCGCATGGGCGGGCGCGACTGGGATGTGCACATCGGCAACGGCCACGCGCCGGAGCACGCTACCTTCTGGAGCCGCGATGACAATCTGGTGATCTCCGGCGATCAGATCCTGTCGACCATCAGCCCCAATATCGGCGTCTACGCAACCGAGCCGATGGCGGACCCGCTGGGCGAATGGCTGGAGTCCTGCGAGCGGCTGTCGAAGCTGGCGCGCCCCGATCACCTCGCCCTGGGCGGCCACAAGCTGCCGTTCACCCGCCTGCCGCTTCGGATGCAGCAGCTGATCGGCAACCACCACGGCGCGCTGGACCGGCTGATGGACCACCTGTCAGAGCCGCGCACGGCCGCAGATTGCTTTGCCCCCCTGTTCAAGCGCACAATCGGCGAAGGCGAGTATGGCCTTGCACTGGTGGAGGCGGTGGCCCATGTAAATCATCTGTACCATACCGGTCAGGTGACGCGCTGGGAGCGCGAAGACGGCGCCTGGCTCTACCAGCGCAAGGGGTGACGCACCCCGGACAAGGGGGAAGCATGACCGACGAGATTTCAACCAGCGCCGAGGCAGCGGAAGCGGCGGTGCTGCCGTGCGTGCATGAAGTTCACTCCGATCCCGATGCCTGCGCAGGGCTGACCGAGGTGCCCGAGAAACTGCAGAAACCCGATGCCTCCAAAAGCCCCGCCCGCTGGGCCTATGAGCGCCTGATCCTCTATATCCAGAACTTCGAGAAACAGCTGGATGCCGAACACGAGGTGGCGATGGGCTTTGCCGGCGGCAATGCCGGGGTGCTGCGGATCGAGGGCATGGGCTATTTCGATCCCGACATCATCACCTTCTACGGCAGCGAGGGCAGCGGCTCCCGGACCCAGCTGGTGCAGCATGTCAGCCAGCTGAACGTGATGCTGCGCGCGGTGCCCAAGGCGCGCCAGGAGGCCCCCGCCAACCGGATCGGCTTCCGCCTGGCCTCCGACCTGCAGCAGGACTGAGGCCCGCGCCCCGGCGCCGATTCGGCGCCGCAACCGGACGCAGCGCAGCAGCGGCCCGGATTGCCGCTGCGGCAGCAGGATTCGCGTCTCATTTCTGTCAGATGCGCCCGATTGACGTGGTGACAGAGCGGCGCAAATCCAGTAATCACCGGAAAAATGCACGTGAATTGAGGGAAAACTCACATGGCTGAACATCAGCACGGCACCATGGATACCACCGTTCAGGAAAAGACCTATTCCGGTTTCCTGACCTTCGTGACCCGCTTCAGCATTGCGCTGGTCATCTTTGCCATTTTCCTGGCGGTCTTCGCGTCCTGATTTATTGAACGGGGATTGCTTCGATGCGCAATCTGCTCTGCCTTGGCGCGGTCCTGGCCGCGCTCGCGGGTTGCGCTGCGCCGCAGCAGCCCAACGCGGATGCTGAAACCCTGGCCCGGGTGGCCTACCGCCACCCCGGACCGCCCGCGCTCACCCTCTATACGATGATCAACAACCGCACCGGGCGGGGTGGCCACACGTCGCTGATGATCAACGCTTCTGAGCGGGTGATTTTCGATCCTGCAGGGTCTTTCTATGCCTCCGTGGTGCCCGAGCGGGACGATGTCATCCACGGCATCACGCCCGCTGTCGAGAAGGCCTACCGCGGCGCCCACGCCCGCAGCACCTATCACGTTGTCATCCAGCGCATTGAGGTCACACCGGAACAGGCGGAGAAAGCCTACCGGCTTGCCCTAAGCAACGGCCGGGTTCCGGGGGCATTCTGCGCGCAGGCGACGATTGGCATTCTGCAGCAGGTTCCGGGGTTTGAAAGCCTGGACCGCACCTTCTATCCGGAAAAACTGGCAGAGCAGTTCGGCCAGCTGCCGGGGGTGGTGACAGAGCGCTATTATGAAAACGACAGCGGCGATTTGCAGGCGGGCCTCGCCAAAAGCAACGCCACGCTCAGCGCCGCTTCAGAGTGATCGTGCCGCCCGGCGCGCAGCGCTAGGCGGCGATATACAACAGCAGCAGCGACAGCCCGCCGGTGCCCAGGGCAAACAGCACGTTTCTGGTCAGATAGCCCGCAGCAAAGGTCGCGGCCGCGGCAGCAAAATGCATCAGGCTGGGCTCGCCTCCGGCGGGGGCAGGCCAGACCACCAGCGGCGCCACCAGCGCCGGAATGATCGCCACCGCGGTATAGCGCAGATGCCGCATCAGCCATTCCGGGATCGCGCGCCCGCCCATGAAGCCGATGAAGGCGAACCGCAGGGCGTAGCTGCCAAGCGCCAGCCCGATGATCACGGTCCACAGCAGCGGTGCGGGAATACTGCTCATTTCGCGGCCTCCGATTTTACCTTCTGCCGGTCCAGCCACAGTTCCGCCTGGGCGCCGGCCACCATGCCGGCAATCCCCGCCACGATAAGCCCCAGGTTATAGGGCAGGGCGGCCGCCGGCAGCGATGCGGCCACCGCCACGAAACAGGCGGCGATATGCGCCGGCGTGCGCAGCATCGGTCCGATCATCGCCAGAAACGCCAGCGGCAGCACGAAATCCACGCCCCAGCTCTCCGGAATGCGGGTGCCGACCAGCGCGCCAAGCGCCGTGGCAATCACCCAGGCCGGTGCCACAATGCCATTGGTGCCGAAGAAATACGCCACCCGCTGCGCCAGCGGCATTTCCGGCTCGGTCTCGAATTTGACGATCGACAGCGCATAGGACTGGTCGACCACGAAATAGGCCGCCAGCGCCCGCTGCCACATCGGCGCATCGCCCAGGTATGGCGTCAGCGAGGCCGAATACATCGCCATCCGCAGGTTCACCGCCAGGGCCGAGATCAGGATGATGATCAGCGGCGCGTTCTCCTGCATCAGCTGCAGCGCGGTGAACTGGGCGGCGCCTGCAAAGACCGCGAGGGAGAAGGCGAACGCCTCCGGGACGATCAGCCCGGCCTCTGCCGCCAGCACCCCGAACAGAAAACCGAAGGGCGAGGCCATGAAAATGAAAGGCGCGCTGTCGCGAAACCCCTTCCAGAAGGCCGATTTGGTGGTGGTGATTGCCATCTGCGCGTCCTAGATTGCGTTGAACCGCCCTAAGGCGGACGCAGAAGGAATGCAATTGGTGAGCATTGATATCACGTCAGAATATCTGATCGCCCCCGGCGTCGCAGACCCGCGGCTCACCCGCGCCGTCACCGGCACCGACCAGAACGGCGAAGCGGCTGAGATCGCCGTGGTCGAGGAGCGCCCGCTGACCATTTTCCTGAATTCGCAGGAAATTGTCACTGCGATGACCATTGGAGATTACCCGGAATATCTGGCGCTTGGCTTCCTGCGCAACCAGCGGATGCTGCGCGACGGGGACGAGGTGACCCGCGTCGATTATGACGAGGACCTGGAAACCGTGGTGGTGCGCACTGCGGTGGAAACCAGCCACGAGGAAAAGCTGAAGAAGAAGACCCGCACCTCCGGCTGCGCGGTCGGCACCGTCTTCGGCGACATGATGGAGGGGCTGGAGGACGTGCGCCTGCCCGAGGCCAAAGTCCGCACCTCCTGGCTCTATACGCTGGCCCATAAGATCAACCGTACGCCGTCCCTGTATCTGGAGGCCGGCGCCATCCACGGCACCGTGCTCTGCCGCCAGGACCGCCCGCTGGTCTATATGGAAGACGTCGGCCGCCATAACGCAGTGGACAAGATCGCCGGGTGGATGCTGTCGGAGCAGGCGGAGGCCGCGGACAAGATCCTTTATACCACCGGCAGGCTCACCTCGGAGATGGTGATCAAGACGGCAATGATGGGCATTCCGGTGCTGGCGTCCCGTTCGGGCTTCACCGCCTGGGGCGTGGAGATCGCCCGCGAGGTTGGCCTCACCCTGATCGGCCGGATGCGCGGCCAGCGGTTCATCTGCTTGTCCGGTGAGGAACGGCTGGTGCGGGACATGGACCCGAAGGACGCGCCGGTGGAAGAGAAGAAGCACCGGCGGAAGGGTGCGGACGGGTAACCGGATTTCGCGTGAAATCCGGCCCGGAAAACACGTGTTTTCCGCCGCAGGAGGAGAAGGCATGACAGAACAGAAGCCTTTGGGCGTAATCCTCGCAGGCGGCCTCGCCACCCGGATGGGCGGCGGCGACAAGGGGCGGCTGCAGGTCGGCGGCCAGAGCCTCCTCTCCCGCGTGGTCGACCGGCTCGGCCCTCAGGTCGCGGGCCTGGCGCTGAACGCCAATGGCGACCCGGAGCGGTTCGCCGACCTGGGCCTGCCGGTCATTGCCGACTCGATCGAGGGCTTTGCAGGTCCGCTGGCGGGTGTCTTGGCAGGTCTCGATTGGGCGGCAGAGCAGGGCGTTGAAACCATCGTCACCGCCGCCGCCGACACGCCGTTCTTCCCGCAGGATCTGGTCGCCCGGCTGACCGCCGCTGCACAGGGCATGGAGCACCCTCTGGTCCTCGCCACCACCCCACGCACCGGCGATGAGGCGCTGAAATCCGGCGGGCGGAGCAAAGTGAACCGGCACCCGGCCTTTGGCCTCTGGCCCGTCGCTCTGCGCGACGACCTGCGCGCCGCATTGAACGGCGGGCTGCGCAAGGTGGTGCTGTGGACCGACCAGCACGGTGGCCGCGAGGCGCTGTTTGAGGCCGATCCCTTCGACCCCTTCTTCAACATCAACACGCCAGAGGACCTGGCCCGCGCCGAGGCGCTCTTGAAGTGAAGATCTATGGCGTCACCGGCTGGAAGAACAACGGCAAGACCGGGCTGATGGAGCGGCTGGTGGCGGAGTTCTGCGCCCGCGGATACACCGTCTCCACCATCAAGCACGCCCATCACGCAACGGACGTGGACCAGTCCGGCACCGACAGCCACCGCCACCGCCAGGCCGGCGCGGCGGAGGTGGTGCTGGCCTCTGCCGGGCGCGTGGCCATCATGCAGGAGTTGCGCGGCGCAGCAGAACCGCCGCTGGCGGAGCTGCTGGCCCGTCTCCTCCCGGTCGACCTGGTGCTGGTCGAGGGCTACAAACGCGAACCGCACCCCAAGATCGAGGCCTACCGGCAGTCTGCCGGCACCGATCTGATTGCGCCGCAGGATCCCAGCATCCGTGCCGTTGCCAGCGACACGGCGCTAGAGCTGGACCGCCCTGTCTTCGATCTGGACGGCACCGCCGCGATAGCTGATTTCATTCAGGCGGAACTGGATCTGTGAGCGTTTTCGACACCGTTCTGGCCGTCGACTGGTCTGCCGCCAAGCGTAAACCGCCGCGGGAAAGCAAGGACGCGATCTGGCTCGGCGTGGCACGCGGCGGCGTCGCGGAACAGCAAATTTACTGCCGCAGCCGGCAGGAGGCGGAGGCTTGGATCAGCCGCTTCCTGGAGCAAGAGCAGGCCGCGCGGCGGCGGGTGCTTGCAGCCTTTGACTTTCCCTTCGGCTATCCGCGCGGTTTCGCGCGCCGGATCACTGGATCGGATGACCCCTTCGCCGTCTGGCACTGGCTGGAAGAGCGCATCGAAGACGCTGAGGACGGCAGCAACAACCGGTTTGACGTCGCTTCCGAGATGAACCGGCTGTTTGCCGGCACCGGCCCGTTCTGGGGCAAGCCGCACCAGACACGCTGGCCGGATATTCCCTACCGCAAGGCCGGTATCGCTTACAAAGACGTGCCGGAACGGCGCCGCGCGGATCTGGCAGCCAAGGCGGCCTCCTCCTGCTTTCAGCTGTTTTTCAATCCGACGGTTGGCAGCCAGGTGCTGATGGGGCTGCCGGTCCTGCAGCGGCTGCGTCTTCGGCACAAGGCGGCTGTCTGGCCTTTCGAAAACATTGCGGCCGCGCAAATTGTGTTCGCGGAAATTTGGCCAGGTTTGATCGAACCCGCCGTGAAGGCTGCCATGGCTGCTTCCGGCCCGGAGGAAATCCGCGACCGGGTGCAGATGCGGCTGTTGTCGCAAGCGCTCAGCCGCGTGCCGGCGGATGAGCTGAGTGAAATGCTGGCCGCAGTGCCTGAGGAAGCGCAAGAGGAGGCTTGGATTTTGGGCACGGGACACGATGACCGCTTGAACGCGCTGGCCTGGGATAAGCCGGGCGGGCTGACACCGCCGCCGCTCAGCAACGATTGTTTTGCCTTGCCCGCAGGCGTCGACTGGACTCCGGTGGATGATGCGCTGGCCCTGCTCCGGGACAGGCTGGGGCCGGTCACCGGTGCTGAAACCGTGCCGCTGGCAGACGCCCTAGGCCGGGTGCTGGCAGAGGATGCGCTGGCCAAACGCGCCAACCCGCCGCTGCCGAATACGGCGGTGGATGGCTACGGCTTTGTGGGCGGCAGGGCAGAGGGGCCGCATGAGCTGCCGCTGGTGCCGGGGCGCGCCGCCGCCGGCGTGCCGTTCGGCGGCACGGTTCCCAAAGGCAGCGCCGTCCGCGTCCTGACCGGCGCCGCGCTGCCCGATGGCGTGGATACCGTGATCCTGGAGGAAGACGTCAACACCGACGGCACCCGGATCGCCTTCAACGGCCCGCTGAAACAGGGGGCGAACACCCGCAAGGCGGGCGAGGATGTCTGCGCGGGCGAACGCATCCTGCCCGCAGGCCGGGTCATCACCCCGGCCGATCTGGCCCTGGCCTCCGCCACCGGGCTGGCGCAGCTGACGGTGCGGCTGCCGCTGCGGGTGGGCGTGCTCTCCACCGGCGATGAGCTGGTCGAGGCGGGAGAAACCGCAGGCAAGGGGCAGATCTTCGACGCCAACCGCCCGATGCTGCTGGCGCTGATCCGCCAATTGGGCTTTGTGCCGGTGGATCTGGGCAAAGCCGCAGACGACCGCGCGGCGCTGCGGGCGCATCTGGACGGCGCCGCGGCGCAAACCGATGTGATCCTGACATCAGGCGGCGCGTCGGCGGGGGATGAGGATCATATGTCGGCGCTCTTGCGCGAGGCGGGCGCGCTGCAGGAATGGCGCATCGCGCTGAAACCCGGGCGCCCGCTCGCGCTGGGCATGTGGCAGGGCACGCCGGTGTTCGGACTGCCGGGCAACCCGGTGGCGGCGCTGGTCTGCACGCTGATCTTCGCCCGCCCCGCCATGGGGCTGATGGCAGGCGCCGGCTGGCAGGAGCCGCAGGCGTTTGAAGTCCCGGCCGGTTTTGAAAAGCGCAAGAAACCGGGCCGCCGCGAATACCTGCGGGCGCGGGTGCGGGACGGGCGCGCCGAGGTGTTCAAATCCGAAGGCTCCGGCCGCATCAGCGGCCTCAGCTGGGCGGAAGGGCTGGTGGAGCTTGGCGACAGCGCCGCGGAGATCAAGCCGGGCGATCTGGTCCGCTTCCTCCCCTACGGCAGCTTTGCGATGTGAACGGCGCCCTCCCGCCCGCGGCCCGGCGCATCAAAGATGCTTGCCCGCCGTTGGGCCCGGCGCCGCGCTGACGCCCGGCGCCGCTCCGCTCTTTCATCTTTCCAGAAATACTCGCGCCGCAGGCAGCGGCCCGTCAGGGCCGCCCGATCAATCAAACGTCCCGGCCACCCGGCCCAGCAGCATGAAGGCGCGGGCGGTGCGGGTGTTGCCTAGGGCGGAAATCTCGCCGTCGGTGGCTTCGGCCTCGAATTCCGCAAACATCTGGTCGAACCGGCGCAGAAAGTGGTGCGCCGCGTCGCGGAAGATCGGGTCCTGTTTCATCCGCGCTGCGGTCAGCGCCAGCGAGGTGCGGTCGCGCACGCCGCCAAGCGCCGCCACCGCGCGGCCGCGCGCGCCCTGTCCGAACTGGCGCCAGACCTCGGGCCGGGCCATGTCGGGCCGCAGGTCGTCCATATAGATGCCGTCCTGGCTGAGCAGCGTCAGCACGTCTTGCGAGGCCTGGATCACCTGCGCCGCCTTGCGGTCCTTGAGCGCGGCGCGCAGCGCGGCAAAGCCTTCTTCATCCTCGGCGGTTTCCGGGAAATTCAGGGCGCGGATGAACTGATCCGCAGGCAGCGGCGGCGCGGTGTCCGTGGCCTGGGTGCCAAGCGCCAGCGAACCCTGGCCGGCGGCAGTCATCTCGGCGGCCTCGGCGGGGATTGCCGGGCGCACCGGATTGGCGCGGCGGCTGGTGTGGAAGGTGGCCAGCGCGGTTTCGGTCTTGCGGGTCGCCTCGGCGATCTCCTCCAGCCGCTTGGCCATCGACGGCTCGGCCACCGCGGCATGCTGCTGGGCCTGGGCCAAATAGGTCTGCCGCAGCCCGTCGATGGCGGCCTGCAGCTGTTCGCTCTCCTCCCGCATCACCCGGGCCGAGCGCGCGGCAGAGGCGGCGACCCACAGCATCGCCAGCGGCAGCACCACCGCCAGCACACCGGTGATCAGATCGGTCCATTGCGACAGGCCCGCGCCATCCGGGGCAAAGACATAGAACGCCACTGCCGCCAGCAGCCACAGCGCCCCCAGCCCGATGGCCACCAGCTCGGCCCCGCCCAGCCCGCTGCCCGCGGGCGCGTCATAGCTGCGCAGCGGGCGTCCGCCTGCGGAGGTCGGGCTGGAGCCCGGGCTGCTGCTGGAGCCTGTCATGACCATTCACCGCCTTGCAGATCAGGAATAGACGATCTTGAGAATCTCGTAGGACCGTTCGCCGCCGGGCGTGCGCACTTCGACACTGTCCCCTTCGTCCTTGCCGATCAAGGCGCGCGCGATGGGGGATTTGATATTCAACAGCCCCGCTTCGATGTTGGCCTCATGCTCGCCGACGATCTGCCAGGTCTTTTCCTCGTCGGTGTCCTCGTCCACCACGGTCACCTTGGCGCCGAACTTGATCGCCCCGTTCAGCTTGGCCGGGTTGATCACATCGGCCAGCGACAGGATGCCCTCCAGCTCCTTGATGCGGCCCTCGATGAAGGACTGTTTCTCGCGGGCAGAGTGGTACTCGGCGTTTTCCGACAGGTCGCCCAGCTCGCGCGCTTCGGCGATCGCCTGGATGATGGCCGGGCGTTCGACGGATTTCAGGGTTTTCAGTTCGCTTTCCAGGGCAGCGTGACCCGCCGGGGTCATCGGGATCTTTTCCATGTGGTTGGTCCAGGTCGCTCTTTATGTTTTGTTTTTGTCAGTACGAAAGCCGGAGCCCCGCAGCATGTGCCGCGGGGCGTCCGGTCCGGTTGACAATTACCTGACCCAATCCGGTGCCTGATTTCAAGTGGCCGCGGGGGCTGCTGGCCCGCAAATCCGCCTAACTGCGTGCTTTGGCCGGCTTTTCCACAGGAATGCGCAAGAAAATGCCGTGCGCGGGCAGCCGCGGAAGCCCCGCTTGCCACAGGAGATCAATCATATTGCACCGCCTCGTATTCGATGCCGTTTTCATCGTGGAAATAAAACCGGCGGCCCGGCTCGTAGTCGCCGTGGTTCATCGGGGTGAAGCCTGCAGCCTTCACCGCGGCCTCGGTGGCGTCCAGATCCTCCACGATCACCGCCAGGTGGTTCAGCCCGCCGATAATGCCGTAGCTTTCCGGCGCTTTGCCTGCAGAGGTGCGCGGCGTGTAGAGCGCCAGATAGCTGTTTTCCCCGCCCACATGCACAGTGTAGCCGCCGTTCTTGGCCTCGCCCTGCCAGCGCACATGCCAGCCGAAAACATTTTCCATCCAGGCCGCGGTGCCATGGGGGTCTGCGACGGTGACATTTGCATGTTCCAGAACTGCGCTCATCGGAAATCTCCTTTTGCCTGAGCAAACCTGTTGATGCGACTCACCCTAGGTCCTAAACCTAACTTTAGCTCAAGAGATTTCTTCAGGGAGTTCCCCATGCCCCAGTCTGCCGGGATTTCCATCGGGTATCTGGCCGAACGCACCGGCCTCGCGGTGTCCGCCATCCGCTATTACGAGGCGCAAGGCCTGGTGGAGCCCTGGCGCAACGCCGGCGGCCAGCGGCGGTTCCAGCGGGCCGACATCCGGCGGCTCAGCTTCATCATGATCGCGCAGCAGTTCGGTTTTTCCCTGCCGCAAATCCGCGGCTTCCTAAAAAGCCTGCCGGGCAGCCGCACCCCCACCAAAGACGACTGGGCGCGCATTTCCGAGAACTTCCGCAGCCACCTGGACCAGCGAATCGAGACCCTGGTCAAGCTGCGCGACAATCTGGACGGCTGTATCGGTTGCGGCTGCCTGTCGCTGCCGAACTGCAAGCTTTACAACCCCGAGGACCGGGCGGCACAGAAGGGGCAGGGACCCCGGTACCTGATGGGAGACCGGCCCGAGACAGAGATGGCGGCGGAAAATGATCCTTGAGTGACGATAATGGACGCACTTTTTGTCTCAGTTGCCTGTTTTACAGGTGTTTGACGCGGAGTTTGGATTGACCCATGGGGGCGCCGAACGCTAAGCAACCGCGAAAGAATATTGCGCCCGCAGTCTGTTGCGGGGCCGGTAGCAAAAGTTAGCCAAGGAGCGCCGCAGATGGCCGAGATTGAACGCGAAGCGATGGAATACGACGTGGTGATCGTCGGGGCCGGCCCTGCTGGTCTGTCTGCGGCCATCCGCCTGAAACAGCTGGACGCCGACTTGCAGGTCGTGGTCCTGGAAAAGGGCTCAGAGGTGGGCGCGCATATTCTGTCGGGCGCGGTGCTGGATCCCTGCGGCCTGAATGCGCTGATCCCCGACTGGAAGGAAAAGGGCGCGCCGCTGAACGTGGAAGTCAAGGAAGACAACTTCTACATGCTGGGCGAGGCGGGCCACGTCCGCATCCCCAACTTCCCGATGCCGCCCTTGATGAACAACCATGGCAACTACATCGTCTCCATGGGCAACGTCTGCCGCTGGATGGCGGAGCAGGCCGAGGAAATGGGCGTCGAGATCTTCCCGGGCATGGCGTGCTCCGAGCTGGTCTATGGCGACAATGGCGAAGTGAAGGGCGTGGTTGCCGGCGAATTCGGCAAAAACCCCGACGGCACCCCCGGCCCGGCCTATGAACCCGGCATGGAGCTGCACGGCAAATATGTCTTCCTGGGCGAAGGCGTGCGCGGCTCGCTGTCCAAGGAAGTGATCGCCAAATACGGCCTGTCTGACGGCAAGGAGCCGCAGAAATACGGCGTCGGCATGAAAGAGATCTGGGAGATCGACCCGGCCAAGCACAAGGAAGGCACCGTCACCCACACCATGGGCTGGCCGCTGGGCTCCAATGCGGGCGGCGGCTCGTTCATCTACCACCTGGACAACAACCAGGTTTACGTGGGCTTCGTGGTGCACCTGAACTACAAGAATCCGCACCTGTTCCCCTACATGGAATTCCAGCGCTTCAAGCACCACCCGGTGGTGGCCGAGCTGCTGAAGGGCGGCAAGCGCGTGGCCTATGGCGCCCGTGCCATCACCGAAGGCGGCTGGCAGTCGATGCCGAAACTGGTGGCGCCGGGCGTGGCGCTGCTGGGCTGCTCCGCGGGCATGGTCAACGTGCCGCGCATCAAGGGCAACCACAACGCGATGCTGTCGGGCAAGGCCGCAGCCGAAGCCGCCTTTGACGCGATCAAGGCAGAGCGTTCCGGTGATGAGCTGACCGCCTATGAAGCCGACGTGCGCGACGGCGCCATCGGCAAGGATCTCAAGATGGTCCGCAACGTGAAGCCGATGTGGTCCAAATGGGGCCTCACTGCCTCGCTGGCGCTGGGCGGCCTCGACATGTGGACCAACAACCTCCTCGGCTTCTCCTTCTTCGGCACCCTGGGCCACGGCAAGAACGATGCCGAGGCGACCGAGGAAGCCTCCAAGCACAAGGTGATCGACTATCCCAAGCCCGATGGCGTGCTGTCGTTTGACCGCCTGACCAACGTCAGCTTCTCGATGACCAACCACGAGGAAAGCCAGCCCTGCCACCTGCGCCTGGGCAACGAGGACACCCCGGTCCGGGTCAACCTGCCGAAATACGCCGAACCGGCGCAGCGCTATTGCCCGGCCGGTGTCTACGAAGTGGTGGAAAAGGACGGCCAGCCGGAGTTCGTGATCAACTTCCAGAACTGCGTCCACTGCAAGACCTGCGACATCAAGGACCCGTCCCAGAACATCACCTGGACCACACCCCAGGGCGGCGACGGCCCGAACTACCCCAACATGTAACGGGAAGTTTAAATTTTCGGCGCGCTTTCGCCGGATTTTATGGGGCGGCCGCCGGGCCGCCCCATTGCGTGTTGACGGCCGCCGCACTACCCTTTCTTAGAAGAGCAAGAGCAGTAAATCGTAAGGGGGTCCCCGCGTGCCCGTATCCATTCTTCGCAGCTTGACCTGTGCGGCCCTGATGGCCGCCGCCGCCCCTGTCGTGCAGGCAGAGGGGCTGGCAGGATCCTACCTGGCCGGGCGCGCCGCGACCTATGACAGCGATTTTGCCGCGGCGGCGCTTTATTACACCCAGGCGCTGGCGCGCGACCCTCAAAATCCGCTGCTGATGGAAAACGTGGTGTTTGCCCAGCTCGCCATGGGCAAGGCGGAACTCGCCGTGCCGGTGGCGGAGCGCCTGCGCCAGATCGGCGCGCGCAGCCAGGTGGCCAGCATCGTCATTGCCGGCGGTCATGCTTCCGGCGGGAATTTCCAGGCGCTGCTGGAGCGCGATCTCGAACGCGAGGCGATCCACCCGCTGGTGGACGGGCTGCTGGAAGGCTGGGCGCATATCGGCACCGGGTCGGTGTCCAGCGCGCTCAAGACTTTTGACCGGATGGCCAAGGACAGCAGCCTGAAGCCTTTCGTGCTCTATCACCGGGCGCTGGCGCTGGCCTCCGCCGGCGATTACGGCGGCGCCGAGGCGCTGTTCGCCGCCGAGGACGGGCGCCTGGCCAGCCTCAGCCGCCGCGCTGCGGTGGCGCGGGTGCAGATACTGTCGCAGCTGGGCCGCAACGCAGAGGCCCGCGAGACGCTGCAGGCGGCTTTCGGCAGCCGCCTTGACCCCGGGCTGGAAGCGCTGGATGCGCAGCTGCAGGACGGCAAGACCCTGGCCTACACCATCGCGCCGGGCCCGCGCGAAGGCATTGCCGAGGTCTTCTTTACCCTGGGGGCGGCGCTGAATGGCGATACCGCCAATGATTACGTGCTGATGTATGCCCGCATGGCGGCGTCGGTGCGGCCCGACCACGTGGACGCCATTTTGCTGAGCGCCAGTCTGCTGGACCAGCTGGGCCGCTACGAGCTGTCAGTGGCGACTTACAAGCAGGTGCCGCGCAGCCATCCGGATTACCACGCCGCGGAACTGGGGCGCGCCGAGGCACTGCGCCGCGCGGCCAAGCCGGATGCGGCAATCGAGGTGCTGGAGCAGCTGGCGCGGCAATTCCCGGACCAGCCCGGCGTCTACGTCAGCCTCGGCGACCTGTTACGCCAGCAGGAGGATTATGCAGGGGCGGCCCGCGCCTATGACAAGGCGCTGGCAAACACGCCGGAGGATGACGGCAGCCGCTGGTTCCTGCTGTATGCCCGCGGCATCTGCCACGAGCGGCTGAACCAGTGGGAGCAGGCAGAGGCGGACTTCCGTGCCTCTCTGGCGCTGGAGCCGGACCGGCCGCAGGTGCTGAACTACCTGGGCTACTCCTTGGTAGAAAAGCGCAGCAAGCTGGATGAGGCGCTCAACATGATCGAGCGCGCGGTCGCCGCGCGGCCCGACTCCGGTTATATCGTCGACTCCCTTGGCTGGGTGCTGTACCGCCTGGGCCGCTTTGACGAGGCAGTGGCGCATATGGAGCGTGCGGTGGAACTGATGCCGGTGGACCCGGTGGTGAATGACCATCTGGGCGATGTCTACTGGGCCGTGGGACGCGCGCGCGAGGCGGAGTTCCAGTGGAAGCGCGCCCTCTCCTTCATCGACCCGGAAGACACCGACGGCGAGGCCGACCCTGAGCGCATCCGCCGCAAGCTTGACATCGGCCTGGACGCGGTTCTGGCCGAAGAGGGCGCAGAACCCCTGAAGGTCGCCAATGGCGGCTGAGGTCTTTGCGCCTGCCAAGATCAACCTGACCCTGCATGTGACCGGCCGCCGCGCGGACGGCTATCACCTGCTGGATTCGCTGGTGGTCTTTGCGGACACCGGCGACCGGCTGCGGCTTGAGCCCGGCCCGGAGCTGGCGCTGGAGGTCTCCGGCCTGTTTGCGGACGGCGTGCCCGCCGATCAGCGCAACCTGGTGTGGCAGGCCGCTGCCGGAGCGGGCTGGACCGGGCGCATCAGCCTGGACAAGCAGCTGCCCCACGGCGCCGGCATCGGCGGCGGGTCATCGGATGCCGCTGCCGTCCTGCGCGCACTGGCCGGACAGGGCACCGGTATCCCCGAAGACCTGCCGCTGTCGCTTGGCGCCGATGTGCCGGTCTGCATGGCGGCGCGGGCCTCACGGATGCAGGGGATCGGCGAGCAGGTCACGCGGGTGGCGCTGCCGGAACTGCACGCGCTCTTGGTCAATCCGGGCGTGCATGTGCCCACTGGCGCGGTCTTCTCCGCGCTTGCCTCGCGTGACAACCCGCCGATGCCGCCAGACATCCCGTCCTTCGCCTCTGCCGAAGACTGCGCCGCCTGGCTTGGCGAACAGCGCAACGATCTGGAGGCCCCGGCCATCACCGCCGCACCGGACATCGAACGGGTGCTTTCGGACCTGCGCAGCTCCCGCCAGGCTATGCTTGCGCGCATGTCCGGCTCCGGCGCCACTTGCTTTGCGCTCTACCCCACGAAAAAGGCCGCCCATATGGCGGCCTATGAGATCGGGGCGGAGCATCCCGACTGGTGGTGCAGCGCCGTCACTTTGACCTGACGGGCGCACTCCGCGGGCTCGCCTTTTCATCTTTGCAAAAGTACTCTGGGGTGAGCGCCGCAGGCGCGAGGGGCAAAGCCCCTCCGGGCATCAGTTCAGCCGCGCCACCACGTAATCGGCCAGATCGCTCAGCATGGTGCGGATCTCGTGATCGGGCAGCACCTCCAGCGCCGCGCGGGCCTTGGCCGCCCACCCCAGCGCATCCTGCCGCGTGGCCTCCAGCGTGCCGTATTTCGCCATCAGTGCCAGCGCCTCTTCCAGATCGCCGTCCTGCTGCTTGCCCTTCTCGATGGTGCGGGTCCAGAAGGCGCGCTCCTCGTCCGTCGCCTGCGCCACCGCCTTGATCACCGGCAGGGTCAGCTTGCGCTCGCGGAAGTCGTCGCCGACGTTCTTGCCGGTCGCCTTGCTGTCGCCCTGGTAGTCCAGCAGGTCATCGGCAATCTGGAAGGCAATCCCCAGCGCATCGCCATACTCAAACAGTGCCTTCACCTGTGCCTCCGGCGCGCCGGCAATCACACCGCCCACCTCGGTCGCGGCCGAGAACAGCGCCGCGGTCTTGCCGCGCACCACCTGCAGATAGATGCCCTCATCGGTCTTCAGGTTCGACGCCGCGGTCATCTGCAGCACTTCGCCCTCGGCGATGGTGGCGGAGGCGTTGGCGAGAATGTCCAGCACCCGCAAGCTCTCTGTCTCCACCATCAGCTGGAAGCTGCGGGCAAACAGGTAGTCGCCCACCAGGACAGAGCTTTTGTTGTCCCACAGCAGGTTTGCCGTGGGCCGCCCGCGCCGCTGGGCGCTTTCGTCCACCACGTCGTCATGCAGCAGGGTGGCGGTGTGGATGAACTCCACCGTGGCGGCCAGCTTCAGATGGTGGTCGCCCTCGTAGCCGCACAGCCGCGCCGCCGCCAGCGTCAGCATCGGCCGCAGCCGCTTGCCGCCCGCCTCAACCAGATGCGCGGTCACCTCAGGGATGCGCGGGGCGTGTTCGGAGGCCATCCGGGTGCGGATCAGCGCATTCACCGCCTCCAGCTCCTGGCTCAGCGTGGCGGCCAGCATCTCATGCGGCTTCCGGGTCATCACTTGGTCCATCACTTTCCCGCTTGCAAGGCTCGACAAGGCGCGGGCCTTGCCCTTAGATCCAAATCCATGAAAGAGCTTCTGCGCAGCACCGATCCGACGATCATCGCCTTTGCCTCCGCCCTCCTTGAGGGAGAGGATATAGACTGCTTTCAAATGGACGTAAATATGAGCGTCCTGGAAGGCGGGATCGGAATTTTCCCGCGCCGTCTGATGGTTCGCACCGACGATTACGACGCCGCCGTGGTGGTGATGCGCGACAATGAAATCCCGCTGGGCAGATGAGCGGCTTCCGCGAAGACGAGCTGACCCGCAACGGCTTTCTCGGCGGCAGGGTGCAGCTGTGGCAGCCCGCCCGCGGCTACCGCGCCGGGGTGGATCCGGTGCTGCTGGCGGCGGCGGTCCCCGCGCGGGCCGGGGAGGCGGTGCTGGAGCTGGGCTGCGGTGCCGGCCAGGCGCTGCTGTGCCTGGCGGCGCGGGTGCCGGGGCTGGCCCTGGCGGGCGTGGAGCTGCAAGCGCCCTATGCGGACCTCGCCCGCCGCAACGCTGCCGCCAGCGGGCAGGCGATTGATGTCTATGAGACCGATCTCGCTGCGATGCCGGAGGCGCTGAAGCAGCGCCAGTTTCATCACGTCATCGCCAATCCGCCCTATTACAGGGCAGGCGCCCACAGCCAGGCCCGCGACGCGGGCCGCAAGATTGCCCTGGGGGAGGGCACGCCGCTGGCAGACTGGATCGCCGCCGCCGCCCGGCGCCTCGCGCCCAAGGGCTATCTGCACATGATCCAGCGCGCCGACCGGCTGCCGGACATGCTGGCAGGCTGCTCCGGTGTGCTTGGCTCGCTGGAGGTTCTGCCGCTGGCCCCGCGCCAGGCCCGCGCGGCGGAACTGGTGATCCTGCGCGCGCGCAAGGGCGGGCGGGCCGGCTTCCGTCTGCATGCACCGCTGATTCTGCATGAAGGCGACCGGCACGAACGCGATGGCGAGAGCTACCGGCCGGAAATCCGCGCGGTTCTGCGCGACGGCGCCGCCTTGCCCTGGCCGGGCTGAGGCGCCGTTTCCCAGCGGCGCGAACTTAGGGGCGCGGCCGGCTGGTTTCAACCTTTGGCGAATCCAGATCCGCGGGTTTCTGCTGCTATGCGCCGGCGTCTGCGGCAAAATGCGCGGCGCATAGCCGATATGAAAATTTCATGACAAAAATACTGCGGCTGCAGCGTGACAGATGCGGGAACTTGTGCTCCACTCATATTCGTCAAACACATCTAGCTCAAAGAAGGAGGGTTGCCATGAGCCTCAGCTCGCATCTGACCGAACTTAAGAAGAAGCACGAGCACCTGAGCATGGAAGTGGAACAGGCCCAACGGTCACCCAGTACCGACGGGCTGCAGATTGCAGCGATGAAAAAGCAGAAGCTCAAACTGAAGGAAGAGATTGAGCGCCTGACGGCCGAAGCGGTCTGAGGGGGCTTGCCGGGGCCTTGCCCGGCATGAGGTTTGGAGGGCCTGCCCGGTTGCGGCGGCCCTCTTTTTAGTTGCGGGGCTTTGCGGCACCGGTGCTGGCCCGGGCGGCAATCAGCGCGCCGCCGGTGATCAGCGCCGCCGCCAGCGCCAGCCCCCAGGAGGCCGCGGCAATCCCCGCCAGCACCAGGATCAGCGTTGACAAAAGCGGCGCCGCATAGGAGCTGGTGCCAAGCATCTGGATATCGCCCTGCTTGACGCCAATGTCCCACACGTAGAACGCCAGCCCCACGGGGCCGAGCCCCAGCAGCAGGGTCGACACCCAGCCCAGCGTGCCTGCGGGCCACACCGTCTCCTCCAGCAAAAAATGCAGCCCCCAGGAGGCCACGGCGGTCGCCAGGCAGAACACCGCGACCGAACTGGTCGGCGCGCCGCCCACCAGCCGCGACAGCACCGAATAGCCGGACCATGTGAGCGCGCACAGCAGCGCCAGCCCGTAGCCCGGCAGATACTGCGCCTCAAACCCGCCGCCGCCGCCTGAGATGATGGTCGCCGCCCCGGCAAACCCCAAGCCGGCGCCGATCAGATGCCCCGCCTTCAGCTGCTCGCCGGGCAGCAGGCCGGACAGCAGCACGATCAGCAGGGGCCACAGATAGGCGATCAGCCCGGCCTCCGCCGCGGGCGCAAGCCGCAGCGCCGAGAAATACAGCGCGTGATAGCCGAACAGCCCCAGGGTGCCGAAGATGTAGACCCTGACCGGCACGTGGCGCAGCTGGCCCAGTTTGCCCGACGCTGCGGTCCAGATGATCCCCAGGGTGCCGCCGATGGTGAAGCACAGCGCGTTCAGCAGCAGCGGCGGGGCAGGTTCAGAGCCGACGGTCAGCAGCGCCAGCAGCGCCCACAGCAAAACAGCGATAAAGCCAATGGCGGTTGCGCGGGTCTTGGTCATTGGGGTTGCAGATCCTGAACAGGGATAATGTCGAAATCGCCCCACATATGCGCGGTTTTCTCGATTTCTGCAAAGAACCAGTCGCGGAAGGCTGCGATCTGGGGCCGGTCCCTGGCTTCCGGCAGGCACAGGAAGCGGAACCGCGCATCGGTCTGGATCGCCACCTTGAACGGCGCCACCAGCCGCCCCTCCCGGACGTCCTTGATGATCAGCGGCCGCCGCCCCAGCGCCACGCCCAGGCCCGCGCAAGCGGCGTCAATGGCGTGATCGGGCGCCGAAAAATGGGTGCCGGTGCCGGGGGCGAATTCCACGCCCACTGCCTGAAACCACGCAGGCCAGTCGCAGCCCGGCGCAACGGTGCTCAGGGAATCGTCGAAGATCAGCGGCGCGCGGCGCAGCGACTCCGGGGTCGGAAACTGCGCGTGCATCTCCGGCGTCATCACAGGTGTCAGCCAGTCGGGGCGCGTGCCGTAGGACGCCAGCCCGGCATCGTCGGAGACGCCAAAGCGGATCGCCACATCCACACCGCCGCGGCGCAGGTCCACCACCTTGAGCGAGGCCGACAGCCGCAGCTCGATTTCCGGGTGGCTGCGGGCGAATTCGAACAGCCGCGGCGCCAGCCATTTCGCCGTCAGCGCAGGCCCGGCAGTTACCGTCAGCGTGGTCTCATCCAGCAGCCGCCGGGTGCTCTGCCAGGCTTGGCCCAGCGCCCGGAAGCCCTCGGCGGCGCCGGGCGCCAGCGTCTCGCCCGCTTCGGTCAGCTCCACCGCGCGGTTCAGGCGCCGGAACAGCGGCTGGCCCAGATGCTCCTCCAGCGATTTGATCTGAAACGACAGCGCCGCAGGGGTCACGTTCAGCTCCTCCGCTGCCTTGGCAAAGGACATGTGGCGGGCGGCGGCATCAAAGGCGCGCAAGGCGGTGAGGGGGGGCAGGCGGTCAGACATGACCACATAAGTATACCTTAACTGAACGCTGGAAAAGTCTCGTTTGTGCGTTTCCGGACATACCCTCATATTGGATGCAGGCAAAGGATACTGATCCGAAAGGAGGCCGAAGATGCTGGAATATTCTGCTGATGCCGCCGTGAGGTCTGCCATGGCCCGCGCCCACGCCGAACGCGGTCAGGTGCTGAAACTGGCCTGGACATGGCTGTTCGGCAAGAAGCCGGTGCCGTCCCTCCGCCCCAAGGTTTCCCGCTGGGCCTGAGCGCGCTCTAATTCGAGAAAAGGTTCTTACGGGATAGGAAGAGGGCCGGCCTTGCGGGGCTGGCCCTTGCCGTTTCTGCCACGAGCCGCTTCAGCGGGAGGTCTGGTGGCGGATCAGCGGCTCGATCCTGAGGTAGCGGCCCAGCTGCGCGTCCAGATGGCGCAAGGCGTCCGGGCTGGCAGACACCAGCACCCGCTCCCGGGCAGGCGGGCTGAGCAGCGTGAGCCCGTCAATGTCTTCCAGCTGGCTCTGCCAGTTCTGCGGCAGCTCCTCCCGCATCGTGCGTTTTACCGCGATCACATAATCGGCCATCGGCCCGGCCTCCGCTTCAGCTTCGGGGCATTCCGTGCCCTTCATATATGGCAGCAAGACCGATCGTCCTGCAAATTTCCCGCAGCCGGTGGCGGGCGAGGTCGCTGCGGAAGATGTTGCGCGGCATCGCTAGGTAAGACGCATCTTCCGCCAGCATCCGCGCCAGCACGCCGCAGGCCACCGGTGTCGCCATCGAGGTGCCGTCGAGCGCCGCATAAGGCACGGCGAGCCCGTGCCGGGCCGGGACCGGCGCGATGATGCCGACCCCCGGCGCGATGGCGTCAATCTCCGGCCCGAAGCAGGAGAAGCGGGCAAAGTAGAACCCGTCAAGGCCGAACAGCTCCGGCTGATCCGGCAGCTGGCCGCCGGAAACGGAATCCTCCGGCGCGGTGCCCAGCTTGCCCGCGGCGGAAACCGCGGCGGTTTCGGGCAGGGCAGCGGGGAAATGCACGAACTCAAAGGAATTGGCAGCGGCGCACAGGCACAGCGTGCCGCGCTCGGCTGCGTCCTGCACCGCATCCTGGACCACCTCTGACTTGACCGGCGCGCCCAGCGACAGGTTGATCAGATCCGCGCCCGCGCGGCTGAGGCTGTCGATTGCATCGGCAATGTCGATATTCGCGGCGCCTTCGCCGGGCGGGAACACCCGGGCCGTGTGAAGTTCAACGCCCGGCGCGATGCCGCCATGCGCCAGCACCTCCCCCGGGCGCCCGGCGATTGTGCCAGCCACATGGGTGCCATGCACATCCGCATCCGCCCCGCCATCGGGGTCGTGAATGCCGAGGATAAAGGCGCCATGATCGGTGCCCTGAAGATGCGGATGCGGGCCAAGCCCGGTGTCGATGACGCCCACCCTGATGCCTGCGCCTGCGTCCGGAGCGAAACTGCTGATGCCGCTGGCATGGTGCCACCAGTCCAGCCGCCGGTTCCCCGGCAGCTTGCTGCAGACCACCGTGGTCTTCTGCCCCGACACCTGCGCCCACCGCGCCCAGAAGCCCGCATAGGGTTTGACGATGGCGGCCAGGGGCTGGAAGGCCGGGTTGCTGGGGAAAGCGGCGATACCGTCTGCCCCTGTCAGGCTCTCCTCCCGCATCACCTCGCCGTCCAGCCGCCGCAGGAACAGGATGACGGTGGCCTGCGCCAGCGGCGCGCCGCCGCCGCGCACGTGGAATTCGAGCGGCGCAGCACCTGCGGGCGCGGCCCGCATCAGCCCCGCCAGCGGCACCCGGGCGTGATTGAACATAGAGAGAGCGCCCTCGCGCTGGTGCAGGATCAGCGGCTCGACGATCACGTCGCTGGAGGTGGCCGCATCCAGCGCCAGCATTTCGGCCGGGGTGCCTTCGAGGATCACACTGCGCCGGGCCAGATCATCGGCAGGGCGGGATTCCGAACGGATATGGGCGGTGGCGGGCAGCACCGTCAGCGCCTCGGCCAGCGCCGCGCGCGAGGCGGTCTTTTCGGCGTCCTGGAATTTGCCGGCGCGCCGGTTGGACATCACGAATTGCATGATCTGCACTCCCTCCTTGCTGCACGTATGAGGGTAGTGCTTTTCGCGCCCGCAACCAGTTGCGGTTCAAGGCGGTTGCCGCCGCCTAAGCGGGGGCCCGCACCCCGCCGGGGCGGGGTGCGGGCTGTCATCGGTTCAGCGTGTCAGACGAAGAACTGCGCGCCGTTGGCGGAGATGGTCGAGCCGTTGATGAAGCCCGACTCGTCAGACGCCAGGAAGGCCACGCAGCGGGCGATCTCTTCCGGCTCGCCCAGGCGGCCGGCCGGGATCTGGGCAATGATCGATTCCCGCACCTTCTCCGGCACTGCCATCACCATCTCGGTGGCGATATAGCCGGGGCAGACCGCGTTGGCGGTGATGCCGGCGCGCGCGCCTTCCTGGGCCAGCGATTTCACGATGCCCAGGTCGCCTGCCTTGGTGGCGGCATAGTTCACCTGCGCGAACTGGCCCTTCTGGCCGTTGATCGAGGAGATCACGATGACGCGGCCGAACTTGCGCTCGCGCATGCCCGGCCAGACCGGGTGAACGGTGTTGAACACGCCGGTCAGGTTGGTGTCGATCACTTCCTGCCACTGCTGCGGCGTCATCTTGTGGAAGGGCGCGTCGCGGGTGATGCCGGCGTTGGCCACAACGATGTCGATCGGGCCCATTTCCTCTTCGACCTTGGCGATGCCGGCGGCGCTTTCCTCGTAGCTGCCAACATTCCATTTGTAGGTCTTGATGCCGGTTTCGTCGGTGAATTTCGCCGCGGCTTCGTCATTGCCGGCATAGGTCGCGGCCACATTGCAGCCCTGCGCCTTCAGCGCCTGGGAAATTGCTGCGCCGATGCCGCGGGAACCGCCGGTGACGAGTGCAGTACGTGCCATTCAAGAATCCTCCAGATGAGTTTTTGCTTTGGTAATCTTGCTACAGTTTTGCTTATGCGGGCGCAACATTATTGCGTCATGAAATTTCTGCATTGCCGCAATTAAATTGTCGCACCCGCGGAATACCGCTGAATTGTAAAAGAAAAAGGGCGCCCCGAAAGGGCGCCCTGCGATATCAGCGGATTTGCGCCACTTACGGGCGCTCCACGCACATGGCAACGCCCATGCCGCCGCCGATGCACAGCGTGGCCAGGCCTTTCTTGGCGCCGCGGCGCTTCATTTCGAACAGAAGCGTGTTCAGAACCCGGCAGCCCGAGGCGCCGATCGGGTGGCCGATGGCAATGGCGCCGCCGTTCACGTTCACAATGGCCGGATCCCAGCCCATGTCCTTGTTCACCGCGCAGGCCTGGGCGGCAAAGGCTTCGTTGGCTTCGACCAGATCCAGGTCATTGACCGACCAGCCGGCCTTCTCCAGCGCCTTGCGGGAGGCATAGACCGGGCCGACGCCCATGATCGCCGGGTCCAGGCCGGCGGTGGCGTAGGAGGCGATGCGGGCCAGCGGCTCGATGCCGCGGCGTTCGGCCTCGTCAGCGCTCATGAGAAGGGTGGCGGCGGCGCCGTCGTTCAGGCCGGAAGCGTTGGCCGCAGTGACCGATCCGTCCCTGGTGAAGGCCGGGCGCAGCTTCTGCATCGCTTCCATGGTGGCGCCGTGGCGGATGTATTCGTCCTGGTCCACTACGGTTTCGCCCTTGCGGGTCTTCACGGTGAAGGCAGCGATCTCATCGGCGAACTTGCCTGCCTTCTGAGCCGCTTCGGCCTTGTTTTGCGAGGCGACAGCAAACTCGTCCTGCATGTCGCGGGAGATCTGCCACTGCTCGGCCACGTTTTCGGCGGTCTGGCCCATGTGGTAGCCGTTGAAAGCGTCCCACAGGCCGTCGCGGATCATCGTGTCGATGTACTGCATGTCGCCCATTTTGTGGCCCGCGCGCAGGTGCGCGGCATGGGGGCTGAGGGTCATGTTTTCCTGGCCGCCGGCGGCCACGATGGAGGCGTCGCCCAGCTGGATGTGCTGGGCGCCAAGCGCCACGGCGCGCAGGCCGGAGCCGCAGACCTGGTTGATGCTCCAGGCGGCGCTTTCCTTGGGCAGGCCCGCGTTGATATGCGCCTGCCGGGCCGGGTTCTGGCCCTGGGCGGCGGTCAGCACTTGGCCCAGAATGGTTTCCGACACCTCGGATTTGTCGACACCGGCCCGCTCCACCACGGCTTCCAGCACCGCGGCGCCCAGATCATGGGCAGGGGTATTGGCGAACGCGCCGCCAAAGGAGCCGACGGCGGTGCGTGCGGCCGATGCGATTACAACATTGGTCATTGATTTCTGGTCCTCTGCCATCATTTTGGTCTTCGGAAAAGCGCCGCGCAAACGGCCGGGCCGTGCCTGCGCAACAATCTTTCCCGTATCCTCCGGGTCCCGGCATAATCTATTGCTGCGCGTGCAGCAATTGACAGGGTGTCCCAGTCGGAGCGCAAGAGTCAACCGCCAGAAACGTCCTCTGCCGGAGGATTTCCGTCAGCGCCGGGGCGGGGGGCTGCGGGCCGCGGACCCGGACGCGGGACCGCGGCGCGGGGCGGGCTGGAAAGCGGCTGCAAAGACAACGCGCTAACGCAGGGGCAGCCGGTCTGCGGCCGGGGAGATTTGCGGTGCGGCACCGCCGGCATCCGGCGCGGAGGGCCGCAGAGGCGGCGGCGTGCAGGACCGCGGCCCGCCTTTGATCCGCATCCGGCCTGTCTCGTGACACAAGGCGAGGTTGAGTCGGGTAAACGCTTGGAGGCCGCTGGACCGGCGCGGCATGCCGGGGCCGGCCGCTGACGGCTGCGGCGGTCAGAACGATTGCTGCCGCCCAGCCCCCGGGGAGCCGCGCGCGTGCGCCGGGCGGCGGAGCGTATTCCGCTGGCAGGGCGTCAGCGGGCGGGACCTGTGCGCGCCCCTGTTCTTATCCGGCCTGCTGGCGCTGCTTCATGTCCTCGATCCAGGGCGGCGACACTGACGGCGCGCCGTACAGGTAGCCCTGCAGGCAATCCACCCCGTTATCCACCAGAAAGGCGGCATCTTCCTGGCTTTCCACCGACTCGGCGACGGTGAACATGTCGAACTGTTTGGCAATGCCGATCAGGGCCCGCACAACCGACTGGTTGTCATGGCTGGCGTGGATGCCGCGCACGAACTGGCCGTCGATTTTCACCGCGTCGAAGAAGAACTGGCGGAAATGGCCGATCGCCGTTGTGCCGGCGCCGAAATTGTCGAGCGCAAAGGCAATCCCGTGCTGCTGCATCCGGCCCATGAAATCCAGCACCAGCTCCGGCGCGGCCATGACCGAAGCCTCGGTCAGTTCCAGCACCAGGCGTTCGCCCAGCGTGGCGTCGCCTTTCAGAAACCGGTGCAGCACCTGCGTCCAGCGCTGATAGCCGATGGAGCGGGCGGACATGTTGACGGACAGGCGGATCTGCGGGAATTTCTCCAGCGCGCGCAAGCCGTGCTGCAGCGCCAGGCAGTCCATCTCGCGGCCGATTTCCTTATCCTCGACCACATGCATGAATTCCCGGGCGGGAATCACCCGGCCGGTCGGGTCCAGCACCCGGATGTAACCCTCGTAAAAGGCGACGCCATGCGGCGCCATCGCCTGCATGACGGGCTGATAGGCTAATACGGTCTGACCGTGCTTAACCGCTTCGCCGACCATTTCCAAAGTGGACCGGTCGCGGCCTGCCACGGCCGCGCTCAGCGGGTTATCGGATCCTTCGGGCAGATCTGCCATCGCGTTTCGTCTGTTCATGTGCTGCTGGGGCCCTGTTCCGGCAAAGATTTGACTCAATATGATGCTCCCGGCAGCGTCGCGCAAAAGGGTTGAGCCGGGATTAAAATTCAAATTTGAGCTATCGGGCTGCTGGCCCAGGTCCGGCCCAGGTCCGGCTCAACCGCCAAAGCCAGGAGTGCCCGCATCTTCGGGGTGGCGGGCCAAGTGGGCGGCCTTGATCCCGGCAGAGGTCTCGCGGCTGCCGTCGTGGCTGTAGCCGGGCGGCGCAAAGGCATAGAGCAGCCGTTGTTTCAGGGTCAGGCCGGGCTGGGCCATATCCTTGAAGATGCCAGCCCATTCATGAAAGGCCACGCGCAGCGGGTTGAAGCTGGCGATGTTGTGCACCAGCCCGTAATCGGGCCGGTCGTGGTCCTGTTCCGGCACGAAGGTGCCAAACAGCTTGTCCCAGATGATGAACACCCCGGCATAGTTGCAATCCAGATAGCGCGGATTGCGGCCATGGTGGGCGCGGTGGTGGCTGGGGGTGTTCATCACCGCCTCGAACCAGCGCGGCAGGCGGCCAACCGCCTCGGTGTGGATCCAGAACTGGTAGATCAGGTTCAGACCGCCGCAGAACAGCACCAGCGCCGGGTGAAATCCCAAGAGAACCATCGGCGCCTTGACCACCATCATGAAGGTGAAGGTGCCGGTCCAGGTCTGCCGCAGCGCGGTGGTCAGGTTGTAGTGCTGGCTGGAGTGGTGGTTCACGTGGGAGGCCCAGACCCAGCGCACCCGGTGGCCCAGGCGGTGCACCCAGTAATAGCGCAGGTCGTCCAGCACGAAACAGGCCAGCACCGCCCAGAGCGAGGTGCCCATGTCCAGCGGCGTCAGCTCCCACAGGAACATCAGCAGCGCCCAGGCGATGAAGCCCAGCAGCAGCCCCTCGGCGACGCTGCCCGCGCCCATGATCAGCGAGGTGACGGCATCGCGGGTCTCATACCGCCCGCCGCGCTTTTTCAGGGCGATCCACAAGAACTCGGCCAGGATCGCGGCGATGAAAAACGGCACCGCCAGCTGGGTCACGTCGGGAAAGGAAATCTGTCCGGTCATGCAGCCTCCGCCGGGGTGTTGATCAGCTCCAGCCACTGCCGGCGCTCGCCGTCTGGCAAGGACAGGGAGAGTCCGGGGGCGGAAAAGTCGTTGAACTCAAACCGCAGCCCGCTGGCGGTTTCGCGAACCCGGGCCGCGGCCAGAGGGCGGCCCACCGTATCGGCGCCAAAGGCCCAGAGCAGCCCGATGCCGCCCTCGGTCAGCACCAGCGCCGCCTGCCCGCTGGCGGCGGGCAGAACCTTGGTGACGCAGTCGTTGGGGAAATGGCGCAGCCAGGCGGAGCGGGCGCTGCCGGCGGTCAGAACAGCCTGCCGGGACCGCCCCGTCAAGTGCAGCAGCACGGCAATTCCGGATATCCCGCCCACGACCAGGGCCAGCAGCAGTTCCAGCGGCATCACGTCCTCCCGCAGGCAGACTGGCGGCCCGCCGGAAGGCTGTCAAAGGTGGCGTGGGGTCAAGCCCGGCTGCCGCTATCCCGCCATTGCGGTGCTGCCCGGGCGGGCCAGAACCTCCATCTGCACCACCCGCTCGACAAAGGGCACCAGCCCTTCCGGCCCGGAGGCGCGGTCCTTGAGGTGGATGCAGACGTCCGGCCTGAGGGCGGCAATGATGCCGATCAGATCGCCGCGGATCTGGTCGTCCAGCCCCGCGCCCATGATCACGCATTCGATGCGCGGCTCGGTTTCCAGCTGGCGCACCACTTCGGGCTGGTCATGCGCGCCCAGCCACTGGATCGGCAGATGGTCCAGCTGTTCAGCCACATTGCCGATCACATTCGGCAGCTTGCCGATCAGTAACACAACAGGTTTCATATTACGCTCCACCCTAAACGCGGGCGCCTTACCGGGGCGTCCCTCAGGAGTGAAATAGTGCGAATCTCTGCTGGGTCAGGGCCACGGGGTGAGCGGCGGCGCGGCAAAGAAACTCTCTCGTTTGCAGCGCCGGCCAGCCCTCAGCCCAAGCGTCCCGGGTGCTTCGCTCAGCTGCCTTCCGGATCAGCGATCATCGCCGCGATAATCGCCTTGGCGCTGTCCGAGTTCCATTCGGCATCGCCCAAAAGCCGCGCGGCCTCCTTGCCGTCGCGGTCCAAAAGCACCGTGATCGGCAGGCCGATCACCGCCATTTCGCGGGCCAGCGCCTGTTTCGGGTCCTGGTGGCGGGGCAGGCTGTTGATGCCGTTTTCATCAAAGAATTTCTGGATGCCCGCGGGCGAGTTGCGCCCGGTGGCGATGGTCAGCACCTGGAAATCCGCGCCGCCGAACTCCTGCTGCAGTTCTTCCAGCTGCGGCATCTCCTTGCGGCAGGGGGCGCACCAGGTGGCCCAGAAGTTCAAGAGCACGATCTTGCCCCTGTAGTCGGCCAGGGTCGCGGTGCCCGCGCCGTCGGCCAGGTCAAACGCGGCCGCGGACACATCGCGCGGCTCGGCATGCACCACCAGCTTCTTCATCGAGCCGTCGCGCAGAGCCTCCAGCTGCGCCTGATCCGCCGCAACAGCGGCATTTGCACCCAAGGCGAGGGCCATATAAAGGGAAAGCTGACGAAACAGACGCATATTATCTCCGGGGTTCCACACCATGACAGATCAATCCTCGAACCAGATGTGGGGCGGCCGCTTTGCCGCTGGCCCGGACGCGATCATGGAGGCAATCAATGCCTCGATCGGGTTCGACAAGCGGATGGCGGCGCAGGACATTGCCGGTTCCAGGGCCCATGCGGCGATGTTGGCCGCAACAGGCGTCATTACGGATAATGATGCCGAGGCCATTCGGGAAGGGCTGCTCACCGTTTTGTCAGAGATCGAGGGCGGAACCTTCCAGTTTTCCACGGCACTTGAAGACATCCACATGAATGTGGAGGCCCGCCTGAAAGAGATCATCGGCGAGCCTGCGGGCCGTCTGCACACGGGCCGGTCGCGCAATGACCAAGTGGCGACCGATTTCAAACTCTGGGTGCGCGACCAGCTGGACGCGGCGGAATCGGGCCTCTTGGCGCTGATCCGCGCGCTTCTGTCGCAGGCCGAGGCCGGCGCCGATTGGGTGATGCCGGGCTTCACCCACCTGCAGACCGCGCAGCCGGTCACCTGGGGCCACCACATGATGGCCTATGTGGAGATGTTCGGCCGCGACCTCAGCCGGGTGCGCGACGCCCGCGCAAGAATGAACGAATCGCCCCTGGGCGCGGCGGCGCTGGCGGGTACCTCCTTCCCGATCGACCGGGAAATGACCGCCAAGGCGCTGGGCTTTGACCGTCCGGCGGCAAATTCGCTCGATGCCGTCTCTGACCGTGACTTCGCGCTGGAGTTCCTGTCCTGTGCCTCGATCAGCGCCATGCACCTCAGCCGCTTTGCCGAGGAGCTGGTGATCTGGTCCTCAGCCCAGTTCCGTTTCGTGACGCTCTCCGACCGCTTCTCCACCGGCTCGTCCATCATGCCGCAGAAGAAGAACCCGGACGCGGCTGAGCTGATCCGCGCCAAGGTGGGCCGGATCTTTGGCGCCAATACCGCGCTGATGATGGTGATGAAGGGGCTGCCGCTGGCCTATTCCAAGGACATGCAGGAAGACAAGGAACAGGTCTTTGACGCCGCCGACAACTGGATGCTGGCGCTGGCGGCGATGGAGGGCATGGTGAAGGACATGACCGGCAACCGCGAGTCGCTGGCGGCCGCGGCAGGCTCCGGCTTCTCCACCGCCACCGACTTGGCCGACTGGCTGGTGCGGGTGCTGAAGGTGCCGTTCCGCGATGCGCACCACGTGACCGGCACCCTTGTGGCGATGGCCGAAAAGCGCGGCTGCGACCTGCCGGATCTTTCGCTTGCGGATATGCAGGGCGTGCATGCCGGCATCACCGAGGACATCTTCTCTGTGCTTGGCGTCGAAAACTCGGTAAACTCGCGCATGTCTTATGGCGGCACCGCACCCGCCCAGGTGCGCGCGCAGATTGCCCGCTGGAAAGAGGTTCTGGGCGGCTGAGGCCGTCCGGGCGGGGCTGCTGCAAGGAGGCAGACAATGCGCAACGTGATTTTTGCCTTGATCGGGCTGGCGGTGCTGGCCGCCTGCGGCGTCGACGGCGAGCCGGTGCAGCCGACGCTGAACGCCGGCGTTGGTGTCGGCGGCGGAGGCGGTGTTCATGTCGGCGGCGCGGTCGGGCTGCATAAGGGGCCGGTCAGCGTCTATCTGGGGTTCTAGCGGTGCCGTGCCCTTGATGCGCAACCGCTCAGCCACCATCTGAGAACCGCCCCTCTGCAACAGCCGGGGCGGTTTTTCTTTGGAGATTGCGCGATGAAGCCTGTTGTTATGTTTGCGGCATTGCTTGCACTTGCAGCCTGCGAGACCGGGGCGCCGGCAGCGGGGCGGCCGCAACAGCATGACACCGCCAAGTCCAGTGCGCCTGCCAAACCCGGTGTGAAAGTGTCCGGCTCGGCCCGGGTTGGGGTGTCTCATAGCTTCTAGGCGCACGGCTTTTGCCCGTCCGGCCAGCCGGCCCGGGCGGGTGCGCTTTGCTGCGTTGCTGTTCTGCCAGCCCTGATCTGCTTGCCTAGATCTGCCAGTCTTATTCTGCCTGTCCTGACCTGCTGCCGGTTCTGCAGCTGTCAGACGTAAGGAATGGCGGCGCCGCCAAGGGGCGGAGGCGGGACGGGAGCTTCCTCCCGCACGCTGAACGTCGTCTTTGCGTGCCCGTGCCAAAGGGCCCTGTTCCAGGATGCCGGGGGTGTCAGGCCCGGCAGTGACCGCGATCAGGGAAAAGAATGCCGCACGCCGCTTAAGATCGGGTGAGGGCAGCGTGCGCTGGGGGCGCAACCCCCGGGGCCGCGGCACCCGGAGGCCGCGGTTGCGCAGTGAGTATTTGGGGAAAGATGAAGGCGCGGCATCCTGTTTTCATCTTTCTTCCAAATACTCAAAAATCCCGGCGCGGCCGCTGGCAGGACGCCGGAGGGCTGGGCGGAATCATTTGATCCATCTGCCCCTTTTGCCCTAAACGCTGGGCCATGGACCATTTTCTCTACCGCGACGGCGCGCTTTTCGCCGAAGACGTTCCCATCTCCGAGATCGCCGCGGCGGTGGGCACCCCGTTCTATGTCTATTCCACCGCCACTCTCTTGCGTCATTTCCGCCTGTTCGACGAGGCGCTGGAGGGCACCGATCACCTGGTCTGCTTTGCGATGAAAGCGGCCTCCAACCAGGCGATCCTGAAGACGCTGGCGCAGGCCGGCGCGGGCATGGATGTGGTCAGCCAGGGCGAATACCTGCGGGCCAGGGCGGCGGGCGTTCCGGGCGACAGGATCGTCTTCTCCGGTGTCGGCAAAACGGCAGAGGAAATCCGCGTGGCGCTCACTGGCGGCATCCGCCAGTTCAACGTCGAATCCGAGCCGGAGATGGAGGTGATCAGCGCGGTGGCAGAGGAGCTGGGCACCAAGGCCCCGATCACCATCCGGGTGAACCCGGATGTGGATGCCAAGACCCACGCTAAAATCGCCACCGGCAAATCCGAGAACAAGTTCGGCATCCCGATTGCCCGCGCCCGCGAGGTCTATGCCCGCGCCGCCGCGCTGCCGGGACTGGAGGTGGTGGGGATCGACGTCCACATCGGCTCGCAGCTGACCGACCTGGAGCCGTTCCGTCTGGCCTACCAGAAGGTGGCGGAGCTGACGGACGCCCTGCGCGCCGACGGCCACGACATCCGCCGCCTCGACCTCGGCGGCGGCCTGGGCATTCCTTACGAGCGCTCGAACTCCGCGCCGCCCTTGCCGGTGGAATACGGCGCAATGGTCAAGGAAACGCTTGGCCACTTGGGTTGCGAGATCGAGATTGAGCCGGGCCGCCTGATCGCGGGCAACGCAGGCCAGTTGGTGTCGAAAGTGATCTATGTCAAATCGGGCGAGGGGCGCGATTTCGTGATCCTCGATGCGGCGATGAACGACCTGATCCGCCCGGCGATGTATGAGGCGCATCACGACATCATCCCGGTCGAGGAGCCCGCAGCGGGCGTGGAAAGCCGGCCCTATGACATCGTCGGCCCGGTGTGCGAGACCGGCGACACCTTTGCCAAGCAGCGCGATCTGCCGCCGCTTGCCGCGGGCGATTTGGTCTCCTTCCGCAGCGCCGGCGCCTACGGCGCGGTGATGGCGAGCGAGTACAACTCCCGCCCGCTGATCCCCGAAGTGCTGGTGCACGGGGATCAATTCGCGGTTATTCGCCGGCGGCCGGACTATGAAGAGATGATAAACCGCGATACCATCCCGGAGTGGCTCTGAAGCGGTCCGGACGCGATCCGGCGCGGGCCATCACAGCATGAGGCCCGAATGCCCTTTGACAGACGTGCCGATCCGGTCCTGAGGAAACTGCGCTGGCCTGTGGCTTTGACGCAGGCGGGGCTTGTGGCCGAACGGGCCGTGCGCGCCTTCTGGCCGCTGGTTTCGGTGCTGATGGCGGCGCTGGCGGCGCTGATGCTGGGGCTGCACCAGCTGCTGCCGGACAGCGCGGTCTGGATGGGTGCGATTGCGGCTGTGCTAGCCGCCGCGGCCGCCTGCGGCTGGGGCGCCTGGCGGTTCCGCTGGCCCAGCCGGGCCGCGGCGCTGGAGCGGCTGGACGCCGCCTTGCCGGGCCGTCCGGTCAGCGCCCTGCTGGACACACAGGCCATTGGCGCTGAGGACGCCGCCTCCGTCGCGTTGTGGCAGGCGCACCAGCGCCGGATGGCCGCCGCCGCCGCGCAGGCCCGCGCCCCTGCGCCCGACCTGAACGTCGCGTCCGCCGACCCCTATGCGCTGCGCTATATGGCGATGCTGTTCCTGGCGGTTGCGCTCCTGTTCGGATCGATCTGGCAGGTGGCCACCGTCAAGGATCTGGGCACCGGCGGCCCGGCGGCCCTCAGCGGTCCGGCCTGGGAGGGCTGGGCGGAGCCGCCCGCCTATACCCGCCTGCCGGTGCTATACCTGAACGATCAGCCCGAGGGGGTACTGAAACTGCCCGAAGGCAGCCGTGTCACCCTGCGGTTCTATGGCGAAACGGGAGCTTTAACCCTGTCGGAAGCCATCTCTGACCCCGCCGCGGAGCAGCCGCCGGCGCCGGAGGGCGCAATGGCCTTCGATGTGACCCGCAACGGCGGCTTTGCCATCGAAGGGAACGGCGGGCGCAGCTGGCGGGTGGAGGTGGTCCCGGATCACCCGCCCGGCATCGCGGTGGCCGGCCCGCCGGAGCTGGAGACTGACGGCTTCACCTCGCTGGCCTTCAGCGCCCGGGATGATTACGGCGTGGCAGGCGGGCAGGTGCGGATCACCCTGGATCTGGCCGCGGTGGAGCGGCAGCACGGGCTGGCCGCCGATCCGGACCCGCGCGAGGCGCTGGTGCTGGACCTGCCGCTGCCCCTGTCCGGCTCGCGCGAGGACTTCACCGAAAAGCTGATCGAGGATTTTGCCCGCCATCCCTGGGCCAACCTGCCGGTGGTGTTCACCCTGTCGGCCATGGATGAGGCCGGGCAGTCCTCCGCCGCCGCAGGCTTTGGCACAGAGCTCTTGTCCCGCCGCTTCTTTGACCCGCTGGCCGCGGCGGTGATCGAACAGCGCCGCGACCTGCTGTGGGCGCGCGCGAATGCGGTGCGGGTGGCGCAGATCCTGCGCACCCTGTCGCACCGCCCGGACGGGCTGTTCCGCGATTATGGCGATTACCTGCGGCTGCGCACCATCCTGCGGCGGCTGGAAAGCTACACCGTGCAGGGCTCCCTTCCCGAACCGCGGCAGGAGGAGATCGCCGCCGCGCTGTGGGATCTGGCGATGCAGCTGGAAGAGGGCGACGTGGGCGATGCGCTGGAGCGGATGCGGCGGGCGCAGGAGCGGCTGAGCCAGGCGATGCGCGACGGTGCCAGCGAGCAGGAGATCGCCCGCCTGATGCAGGAGCTGCGCGAGGCGACCCAGGATTATCTGCGCCAGCTGAGCCGGATGGCGGAATCCAATGGCGAGATGATGGACCAGGGCGACATGCCCGAGGACATGATGACGCTCAGCCAGGATGATCTGCAGGCGATGATGGACCGCATCCAGGAGCTGATGGAGCAGGGCCGCATGGCCGAGGCCGAGCAGGCGCTGCGCGAATTCCAGCAAATGATGGAAAACATGCGGATGACCCGCTCGCAGCAGGGCCAGGGGCAAGGCGATCAGGGCCGCGAGGCGATGGAGGGGCTGGCGGAGACCCTGCGCGAGCAGCAAGGCCTGTCGGATCAGGCCTTCCGCGACCTGCAGGAACAGTTCAACCCCGGCGCCCGTAGCGGCGAGAGCCAGGGCAACGAGGGCCGTGACGGCGGCCTGGGCCGCGGCCAGAGCCACCAGGGCGGCCAGGGCGGCGACAGCGGCGCGGGTGAAGGCGGCGAGGGGGCGGACAGCCGCAACCCGGATGGACAGGGCGGCCAGGGCGGCAGCGGCCGCGAACAGCCGGGGCAGGGCGGCTCGCTGGCGGACCGTCAGCAGGCCTTGCGCCAGCAGCTGCAGCAGCAGCGCGACGGGCTGCCGTATCTGAGCGGCGAGGCCGGAGAGGCCGCGCGCGAGGCGCTGGACCGTGCTGGCCGCGCCATGGAGGGCGCCGAGGACGCGCTGCGCGGCGGCGACAATGCCGAGGCCATCGACCGCCAGTCGGACGCCATGGAGGCGCTGCGCGAAGGGATGCGCAGTCTGGGCGAGGCGCTGGCGCAGCGCGACGACGGCCAGCGCAACGGCCAGGGGCAGCCGTCGTCGACGGCGCAGGGCGACCGGCTGGACCCGCTGGGCCGCAGCAACGGCTCGGTCGATGACGGCGGCAAGGTCGGCGAGGGCAACGCCTACCGCCGGGCCTGGGACCTGCTGGAGGATATCCGCCGCCGGGCCGGCGAGCGCGAGCGCACCGAGCGCGAGCGCAGCTATCTGCAGCGGCTGCTGGACCGGTTCTGAGAGCCGGGCGGGCGCGCCGGAGAATCTGTCAGTTCAAGAGGGGTATATAAGAGGCCGGCTGCGTTACTGCGCGGCTGTCAGGGTTTTCACCTGCGCATCCAGCCACAGCCGCATCTGATCCACCCAGCTGACATAGCCGCTGAGCGCGGGCTCCGCCTGCGGCAGTTTCTCGGCAATCAGGCTGGCATTGTCATAGACAATCACCATCACCAGCGCCGCAATCAGCGACAGCGAAAAGCCGCGGGCAAAATTGTTCTTGCGCCGCAGCGGCAGCTCTTCTGTGGCCGCATACTGGGCCGGCGCGCCGCTGCCGGCAGAGCGCAGGGTGGAGTTGATCTCTTCGATGTCCGGCAGCAGCTCCTTGCGGGAGCCGCTCTCGGCGGCGGCCAGCTGGCGCGGATCCTCGCCGCGGATGCGGGCCATCCGGTCGCGGGCCTGACGGCTGCGGCGGGCGGTCTCGTCTTCGGGGGCGATGGCCTCCTCCAGCCCCAGGTCGGGCTGGGTCTCCAGGCTTTGGCTTTCTGCCGCCCGCAGCGAGGCTTCGCGCTCGGCCTCCTCGCGCAGGATGCCGCTCAGGGCCGGATCAAGTGCGCGCGCGCGCTGCGGCTGCGGTTCGGCCTGCTGAGGCGGTGTGTCCTCGGCTGCGTCCTGCGCAAAACCGTCCGGAGTGTCTGCGCGGCTGCCTGCGAAAAAGTCTGCCGCCTCATCTTCGATGCCGCTGCGCTCTGAGGCAGGTTCCGCGGCATTTTCGGCGGCTTCTTCAGCGGCCTGCTGCAGGGCGCTGACCGCTGCGTGCTGCTCCGGCTCTTCTGCGGCCTCAGCCGGGGCGGCGGCGTCCTCTGCCAACGGGGCAGCCGCCGTTTCCGCAGCGGCGGCCTGGAACCAAGTCTGGCCGCAGTCGGAACATTGCACATCCCGCCCTTCCGCAGGGATCACATCCTCCGGCACTTCGTATTCGGCTGCACAATTCGGGCAGGTCAGGCGCATCATGCTCTCCTCGGCACCATCCCGCCGCCCGGCGGGCGGGCGGGTTGTTTTTCAACGGATTATATGGGTCCGCGTCCGGCGGCGAAAGAGACAATCGGCCGGACGCCGCAGCCCTTGGCTTCCCGGCAACAGAGCCCCCATTGAAACTGCCGGCCCCTTGGGGCAAAACACCGGAGCAAAATACCGGGGCGCCAAACCGGGGCGCATTCAGGGGGCGGCAGTGATCGAGCTGGAAAATGTGGGCTACAACTACGGCGGCGGCGAGCTGCTGGATGCCGTGTCGGTGCAGCTGGCACCGGGCTCGTTCCACTTCCTGACCGGGCCGTCCGGCGCGGGCAAGACGACGCTGCTGAAACTCTGCTACGGCGCGCTGACCCCGACCTCGGGCCGGGTGCGCGCCTTCAATATGGATGTGCACGGGCTGGACCGCGACCAGATGGCCTATCTGCGCCGCCGCGTCGGCGTGGTGCATCAGGACTGCCGGTTCCTGGACCATCTGCCGGTGATCGAGAACATCGCCCTGCCGCTGCTGGTGTCGGGCCGCGAGCTGGGCCACGAGGAAGCCAACCTTCATGAGCTGCTGAACTGGGTCGGCCTCAGCGAGCGCGCCCATGCGCTGCCGCCGGAGCTGTCGGGCGGCGAGCGGCAGCGGGCCGCGCTGGCGCGCTCGGTGATCCTGTCGCCGGATGTGATCATCGCGGATGAGCCCACCGGCAACGTCGACTGGGAGATGTCGCAGCGGCTGCTGCAGCTTCTGGTGGAGCTGAACCGGATGGGCAAGACGATCCTGGTCGCCACCCATGACCTGTCGCTGATCCGGGCCGCCAAGAACCAGGTGCAGGCGCGGGTGCTGCGGATCTCCAACCGGCAATTGCAGCTGGCGGGGGCGGACCTATGACCGACAGCAAGCTGCACAAGCTGATCCTGGGCGACACCCAGGCCAACCGGGTGGTGCCGCCCACCGGCTTCACCGCCCAGCTGACGCTGTTTGTGGCGGGTGCGATGGGGTTTCTGGCGGTGTTTGCCCTGGCACTGTCGATGGCCTCCGGCCGCCTGGCCGACCGCTGGGCCTCGGAGCTGGCGCGCGCCGCCACCCTGCGCATCAACGCCCCGGCAGAGCAGCGCGTGGCGCAGACCGAGGCGGCGCTGGAAATCCTGCGCCAGACGCCGGGCGTCGCAACCGCCCGAGCCCTGAGCGGCGAGGAGCAGGCGGCGCTGCTGGCGCCCTGGTTCGGCTCCAGCCTGCCTGCGGGCAGCCTGCCGCTGCCGCAGCTGATCGAGGTCACCGCGGATGATCCCGGCTATGACCCGGCGGGGCTGCGGCTGCGGCTGCAGGCCGAGGTGCCCGGCGCGGTGCTGGACGATCACACCCGCTGGCGCGAGCCGCTGGTGGACGCGGCACGCTCGCTGCGGCGCCTGGCCTGGGTGTCGATCCTGCTGATCGGCGGCGCCACCGCGGCAATGATCACCCTGGCGGCCAACGCCGCGCTTGCGGCCAATGCCCAGGTGATCGAGGTGCTGCGGCTGGTCGGCGCGCTTGACAGCTATATCGCCCAGGCCTTCATCCGCCGCTTCACCCTGCGGGCGCTGACCGGCGCCGCGGCGGGTGTGGTTCTGGGCATGATTGGGGTCTGGCTGATGCCGGAAGCTTCGGATGAGGGCGGTTTCCTGACCGGCCTCGGTTTTCAGGGCTGGGGTTGGCTGGTGCCGCTGCTGATCCCGCCGCTGGGCGCGCTGGTGGCCTTTGCCGCCACCACCCGTGCCGCCACCAAACGTTTGGGAGAGCTGTCTTGAAGAACCCGGTCCAATGGCTGCGCTCGGCGGTCTTTCTGGTGCAGATGTATCTGGCGATGCTGGTGCTGGGTGTGGTCTTCGCCCCCTGGGCCGCAGTCTCGCCCAAGGGGGCGCGGCTGGCCTGCAAGTCCTACGCCCGCTGGGTGCTGTGGACCGCGCGCTGGATGGTCGGCATCCGCTCCGAGGTGCGCGGCCAGGTGCCCTCCGGCGAGGTGATCGTCGCGGCCAAGCACCAGAGCTTCCTGGACATCCTGATCATCTTCAACGCGGTGCCGTCCGCCCGCTTCATCATGAAGCGCGAGCTGATGTGGACGCCGGTGATCGGGGTTTATGCCAAACGCCTGGGCTGCGTGCCGGTGGACCGCGGCAAGCGCGGCGCGGCGATTGCCAAGATGGTCAAGGATGTGGCGCTGCAAAGCCGTGAGCCGGGCCAGCTGATCATCTACTCCCAGGGCACCCGCGTGGCGCCCGGCGCCCGCAAGCCCTACAAGATCGGCACCGCGGTGCTGTACCAGGGCCTGAGCCAGCCCTGCGTCCCGGCCGCCACCAATGTGGGCGTGTTCTGGCCGCGCACCGGCATCTACCGTAAGCCGGGGCTGGCGGTGGTGGAGTTCCTGGAGCCGATGCTGCCGGGGATGGACCGCGACGAATTCATGGTGCAATTGGAAAACCGGGTCGAGCGGCGCTCGGACGAATTGATGAGAGAAGCGGGATTTGAACCAGATGCAATACCTCAGCAGCATTGAAGACTTAGAGGCGCTTTACGGGGAACCGGGAGCGCCTTCTTTACGTAAGGTGGCGCGGCAGATGACGCCGCTTTACCGCAAGTGGATCATGGCGTCGAAGCTGTGCATGCTGGCCTCTGTCGGCCCGGAAGGGACCGACGACAGCCCGCGCGGCGATGACGGCCCGGTGGTGCAAGAGCTGGACCCGGGCACCCTGGCGCTGCCGGACTGGCGCGGCAACAACCGGCTGGACTCCTTGCGAAACATCGTGCGCGACGGGCGGGTGTCACTGATGTTTCTGGTGCCGGGATCGAACAATGTGGTGCGGGTCAACGGCACCGCCCGGCTGACCGCCGACCCGGATCTGCGCGCGCGTTTCGAGAAGAAAGGCAAGCTGCCGGCCACGGTGATCGTGGTCTCGATCGGCGAGATCTATTCCCAATGCGCGCGCGCGATGCTGCGGGCGGGCACCTGGAGCGGTGCTGACGAAAGCGCAGGCCTGCCGACCCTGGGCGACATCCTGGCGGAGCAGACAGCAGGCGAGGAGGGCGGTGCCGGATACGATCAAAGCTGGAACGCCCGCGCCGCCGAAACCATGTGGTGAGCGGGCGGCGCGGCGGTCAAGGACGTGCAGACGTCCTTGGCAAAAGTCTTTGAAGACTTTCACCGCCGCGCGGCCTGAGCCCGGGGAAACCCGGCCGGCGGGCCGCGGCGGCGGTCAGTTGATGACCTCGCCAATCAGGATCTGCGGCCGCACATCGGTGAAGTTCGGAATGTCCTCCAGCGCAGGCCCCGCCGCCTGCATCGCGGCGTCCAGCGCCGCCTGATCGGCAAAGACAAAAGTGGCAATGGCGTAAAACGGCGCCGGGACATGCGGCCCGCCGGCCAGTCCCTTGGCCACCACAGAGGACTGGATATGCGGCCCCATGTGCTGGTCCACGATCTGCATGTGGGTCTTTGCGTAATAGGCGTGGTCGAACTTGGTTCCCTCTGTGACGGGGTAGATGACTTGCAACGTGACGGGCATGGGTGTCTCCTGCGGGTTATAAACTTTGGGGCAGTAGAGCGGGGTTGGAGTGCCTTGCCAATTGAAAAAGGGCAGCTGCGGCCAGCTGCCCTTTTCCGTACCCTGATCAGCCCAGCTTAGCTGTGGATCGGACCGTCGCCGCAGGCCAGAGCCGCTTCGCGCACGGCTTCGGAGTAGGTCGGATGCGCGTGGCAGGTCAGCGCCACATCTTCGGCAGAGGCGCCGAATTCCATCGCCACGCAAAGCTCGTGGATCAGGTCGCCCGCCGCCGGGCCGATGATCGCGGCGCCGAGAATGCGGTCGGTTTCCTTGTCGGCGATGATCTTGACGAAGCCGCCCTCGGCCTGGTGCACAGCCTTGGCGCGGGCGTTGCCCATGAACATGAACTTGCCGACCTTGATCTTCTTGCCCTCGGCCTTCAGCGCGTCCTCGGTCGCGCCCACGGTGGCCACTTCCGGCGTGGTGTAAACAACACCCGGAATGACGCCATAGTTCACATGGCCGTGCTTGCCCGCGATCACCTCGGCGACCGCCATGCCCTCATCCTCGGCCTTGTGCGCCAGCATCGGGCCTTCGATCACGTCGCCAATCGCATAGATGCCCTTGATGTTGGTGGCCCAGTGGGTGTCGGTGGCAATCTGGCCGCGCTCGGTCATCTTGATCCCCAGGGCATCCAGCCCCAGCCCTTCGGCATAGGGTTTGCGGCCGGTCGCGACCAGCACCACATCGGCGTCCAGCGTCTCCTCGCCGCCGCCCTTCTTGGGCTGGTACCTGACCTTGGCCTTGGTCTTGGAGGTCTCGACCCCCTGCACCGCGGCGCCCAGGATGATGTTGAGGCCCTGCTTTTCCAGGATCCGCTTGAAGGAGCGCTGCACGTCCTTGTCCATGCCGGGGCAGACCGCGTCCATGTATTCCACCACGGTGACTTCCGAGCCGAGGCGGGCATAGACTGAGCCCAGCTCCAGTCCGATCACGCCGGCGCCGATCACCGCCAGTTTCTTGGGGATCTTCGGCAGTTCCAGCGCGCCGGTGGAGGAGACCACGATCTTCTCGTCGATCTCGACGCCCGGAATGGAGGACGGCACCGAGCCGGAGGCAATCACGATGTTTTTGGCCTCATGCACGTCGTCGCCGACCTGCACCTTGCCCGCTGCCGGGATCGAGGCCCAGCCCTTGATCCAGTCGATCTTGTTCTTCTTGAACAGGAACTCGATGCCGCCGGTGTTCTGGCCGATCACCTCGTCCTTGTAGGCCTTCATCTGGTCCCAGTCGACCGATGGCGATTTGCCCTTGAGGCCCATATGGGCAAAGTTGTGCTCTGCCTCATGCAGCAGGTGGGTCGAGTGCAAGAGCGCTTTGGAGGGGATGCAGCCCACGTTGAGGCAGGTGCCGCCGAGGGTTTCGCGGCCCTCGACAACAGCTGTCTTCAGTCCCAGCTGGGCGCAGCGGATGGCGCAGACATAGCCGCCGGGGCCGGCGCCGATTACGATGACGTCATATTGGGACATGGGTCGGTTTTCCTCTTTTCTCCCCGGTTCCGTTTGCCGGAACACGCGCTAGGGGATGGTTGTTTTATGATCAGACCGGGGTCAACATCTTGATCGAGATATTGGTGACCCCGTCGCGTTCAAGATGCATGGCGAGTTCCTCCGAACCGAAGAAGGCGCGGGCCTTGTCCAGATCGGTGATGGCGAACAGCGCCACGGCGTGGTTCTTCTTGTCCGGGTCGCTCCAGACGTTCATGTCGGTGATGCCAGAGGCCTGACGGTTGCGCTTGTCCTGCCGGAACACGGTGAGCCAGGCGTCGAAATCGGCCACATCGGCCTGCCAGAGTACGTGGGTTGCCATCGGTGTTACTCCTTTAATCTCAGTGCCGGCAGGATGCCCTGAAGCGGCTGGAGAATGCTTTGATTCCCCTCAATAAGGGCGGCTTCAACGGTGAAGTTTGCGAAATGGGGGCGCTGCCCCCGGCCCTGGCGGGCCTCCCCCGGAGTATTTGGGCAAAGGTGAATGGTCATATGAGCGCCGCCAGCAGCATGAGCGCGGTGGCGAGATAGCCCACGCTCCAGATCAGGCTGCGCCAGGGCACCCAGCCGAAAGCATAGGCCGGAATATAGAGCAGGCGCGCGCCGAGGTAGGCATAGGCACAGGCCGCGGTGAGGGGCGAGCTTTTACCCGCCAGCGTGACCGCGAGGCAGGCGATGGTGAAGAGGATCAGCCCTTCGAAGTGGTTGTTCATCGCGCGGTAGAGCCGCGCGGTGCGGGTGGAGACCTGATCCTGCAAGTCGCCGCCCAGCCGGTCCCGGTCGCGGGGGCCGAGCGTCTTGCCCTGGCCAAGTTCCAGGTTGGCAGGCACCGCCATCAGGGCGATCTGGAAGACCTGCAGGAGCGCGGCGAGGGTGAGGGCGGTGAGTTCGGGGGTCATTGGTACCCTTGCCAGTAAGCCTCAATCGTCCAGAGGCGACCTGCAGTCTCTTCCCTGATCGCGTCGATGAGGTGCTGGTAAGTATCCGAGCCCATTTTGGTCCAACTGCATTTCCCGCATGTGCGCAGGGCGATTTGCAGGCCGGGAGATCCGCACGTCTCCAGAGCAGAAAGCAGCACTCGGTCAATTGGCGGGTGTATGGCGTCAACCTTAGAAAGCTCTTGATGCACACCTTCTACGGGGCGTTGGAAGTCGGTTAGATAGATCGACTTCAAAAATACGTTAATCAATTTGGCTGCTCGACCGTGGGAGAAACCTGTCAAGCCAGCTATTTCTGCGCTGTCGATCACCTGCTGCCGCCAGCGGGCGTGGCAGGCATCGAAATGCGACGGTTCGGGCAAGCTGCTGGATCCGTCGCAAAAATTTTTAAAGCCGGTTGCTTGAAGCAAAGAGGCAGCTATTTTGCCAGTGAATCCCTGCATCTGACGGCTCGCTGCCCGGCCCGCTGCCCAAGCAGCGAACCGGAAGCGGTGTTCAGATGGTTGGTAGACGTCTAGAGACAAAGCTGCACCACTTAACTGAAGCCGGTTCTGACTTACAGATCCATCAGCAGGCGGCGCGGATCCTCGAGGGCTTCCTTGACGCGGACCAGGAAAGTCACGGCGCCTTTGCCGTCGACGATGCGGTGGTCATAGCTCAGCGCCAGGTACATCATCGGGCGGATCTTGATCTCGCCGTTGATCACCATCGGGCGGTCCTGGATCTTGTGCATGCCCAGAATACCTGACTGCGGCGGGTTCAGGATCGGCGATGACATCAGCGAGCCGTAGACGCCGCCGTTGGAGATGGTGAAGGTGCCGCCCTGCATTTCCGCCATGCTGAGCTTGCCGTCACGGGCGCGCTTGCCCTTCTCGGCGATCGCCTTTTCGATCTCGGCAAAGGACATCGCATCCGCGTCGCGGATCACCGGCACCACCAGGCCCTGTGGAGTGCCCGCGGCGACGCCCATATGCACGAAGTTCTTGTAGACGATGTCGGTGCCGTCGATCTCGGCGTTGACCTCGGGCACTTCCTTCAGCGCGTGGCAGCAGGCCTTGGTGAAGAACGACATGAAGCCTAGGCGGACGCCGTGCTTCTTCTCGAACTGGTCCTTGTACTGGTTCCGCAGCGCCATCACCTCGGTCATGTCCACCTCGTTGTAGGTGGTCAGGATCGCGGCGGTGTTCTGGGCGTCCTTCAGGCGCTTGGCGATGGTCTGGCGCAGGCGGGTCATCTTGACCCGCTCCTCGCGCGCGGCGTCATCCGCAGTGACCGGGCCGCGCACCTGGGCAGGCGCCGGGGCAGACGCCGGTGCGGATTTGGCAGCGGCGAGGGCGGCCGCGACGTCTTCCTTCATGATGCGCCCGTCGCGCCCGGTGCCCTTGACCTGGCTGGCGTCAATGCCGGCTTCCGCCATTGCCTTTTCCGCCGAGGGGGCGTTTTTGGCGCCTGTGCCCTGTCCGGTGCGGGTCGCGCCGTCAGCTTCTGCGGCGGGTCCGGCATCCGTGCCGCCCGCAGCGCCGGCTTCACCCGCCGACATGACCGCCAGCTTGCCGCCTGCGTTCACAGTTGCGCCTTCTTCGGCCAGGATTTCGGTCAGCACGCCGGCCGCGGGCGCGGGCACTTCGACGGACACCTTGTCGGTCTCCAGCTCGCACAGCATCTCGTCCTGCGCGACGCTGTCGCCCACCTTCTTGAACCAGGAGGAGACGGTCGCCTCGGAGACCGACTCGCCAAGCGCGGGGACCATGACCGGCACCGGGGCGCTGCCGCCGCCGGAGGACGCATCAGACGGAGCCGGTGCTGCCGCGGCCTTGGTTTCCGCTGCGGCCGGGGCTGCGGCGGTGCCGTTGGCCTCGGTCAGGGTGGCCAGCAGCGCATCGACGCCGACGGTTTCGCCTTCGCCGGCCACGATTTCGCCCAGGGTGCCGGCCGCGGGCGAGGGCACCTCGACGGTCACCTTGTCGGTTTCCAGCTCGCAGAGCATTTCATCGGCATTGACGGAGTCGCCGGGTTTCTTGAACCAGGTGGCCACGGTGGCCTCGGTCACGGATTCGCCCAGGGTGGGTACGCGGACTTCGGTTGTCATGTCTCTTTATCCTCAGATGCTCAGCGCTTCGTTCACGAGGGCTGCTTGTTGGGCTTTGTGTTCGCTGGCCAGGCCGGTTGCAGGCGAGGCCGAGGTGGCGCGGCCAACGTAGATCGGCCTTGTGTGCTTGGCGCCGATCCGGGTCAGCACCCATTCGATGTTGGGCTCGATGAAGGTCCAGGCCCCCTGGTTCTTGGGTTCTTCCTGGCACCAGATCATCTCGGCCCCCTTGAAGCGTTCCAGCTCCTTCACCATCGAGATCGCCGGGAACGGGTAGAACTGCTCCACCCGCATCAGGTAGATATCGTCGATGCCACGGGCGTCGCGTTCTTCCAGCAAGTCGTAATAGACTTTGCCCGAGCACATCACGACGCGCTTGATCTTGGAGTCCGCAACCAGCTGGGTGTCGGAGTTGCCCTTCTGCGCGTCATCCCACAGCACCCGGTGGAAGCTGGAGCCGGTGGTGAAGTCCTCGGTGCTGCTGACCGCCAGCTTGTGGCGCAGCAGCGATTTCGGGGTCACCAGGATCAGCGGCTTGCGGAAGGTGCGGTGCAGCTGGCGGCGCAGGATGTGGAAATAGTTCGCCGGCGTGGTGCAGTTGGCGACGATCCAGTTGTCCTGGCCGCACATCTGCAGGAAGCGTTCGAGGCGGGCGGAGGAGTGCTCCGGCCCCTGGCCCTCGAACCCGTGCGGCAGCAGGCAGACCAGGCCCGACATCCGCAGCCATTTGGACTCGCCGGACGAAATGAACTGGTCGAACATGATCTGGGCGCCGTTGGCAAAATCGCCGAACTGGGCTTCCCACAGGGTCAGCGCGTTGGGTTCGGCCAGCGAGTAGCCGTACTCAAAGCCCAGCACCGCGTATTCGCTCAGCGCCGAGTCGATCACCTCGTACTGGGACTGGCCCGCGCGGATGTTGTTGAGCGGGTAGTAGCGTTCCTCGGTCTCCTGGTCGACGATGCCGGAATGGCGCTGCGAGAAGGTGCCGCGGGTGGCGTCCTGGCCCGCCAGGCGCACCGGGTAGCCTTCCAGCAGCAGCGAGCCGAAGGCCAGCGCCTCGCCGGTGGCCCAGTCAAAGCCTTCGCCGGTCTCGAACATCTTGCCGCGGGCGTCCAGGAAGCGGCCCACCGTGCGGTGCAGCGGGAAGCCGTCCGGCACCCGGCTGAGGGAGGTGCCGATTTCGGCCATGGTTTCCGGCGCAATGGCGGTGCTGCCGCGCTGGTAGTCGGCGTCTTTTTTGTTGAGGTGCGACCAGCGCCCGTCCAGCCAGTCGGCCTTGTTGGGCTTATAATCCTTGCCGGCCTCGAATTCCTCGTTCAGATGGGCCTGGAAGGCGGCCTTCATGTCCTCGATCTCGCCCTCGGGGATCAGCCCGTCCTTGACCAGCCGGTCGGTGTAGAGCGTCAGGGTGGTCTTGTGGCCCTTGATCTTCTTGTACATCAAAGGGTTGGTGAACATCGGCTCGTCGCCTTCGTTGTGACCGAAGCGGCGGTAGCAGAAGATGTCGATGACCACATCCTTGTGGAACTTCTGGCGGAATTCGGTGGCCACCTTGGCGGCGTGCACCACTGCCTCCGGGTCGTCGCCGTTCACGTGGAAGATCGGCGCCTCAACCACCAGCGCGTTGTCGGTGGGGTAGGGGGAGGAGCGCGAGAAATGCGGTGCGGTGGTGAAACCGATCTGGTTGTTCACCACGATATGCATGGTGCCGCCGGTGCGGTGGCCGCGCAGGCCGGACAGCGCGAAGCATTCCGCCACCACGCCCTGGCCGGCAAAGGCGGCATCGCCGTGCAACAGGATCGGCAGCACCTGGGTGCGCTCGCCGTCGCCCAGCTGGTCCTGCTTGGCGCGGACCTTGCCCAGCACCACCGGGTTCACCGCCTCCAGGTGCGAGGGGTTGGCGGTCAGGCTGAGGTGCACGCTGTTGCCGTCGAATTCCCGGTCGGAGGAGGCGCCGAGGTGGTATTTCACGTCGCCGGAGCCGTCCACGTCCTCGGGCTTGAAGCTGCCGCCCTGGAATTCGTTGAAAATGGCGCGGTAGGGCTTCTGCATCACATTGGCGAGCACCGACAGGCGGCCGCGGTGCGGCATGCCGATGACGATGTCGCGGACGCCAAGGGCGCCGCCGCGCTTGATGATCTGCTCCATCGCCGGAATCAGGCTCTCGCCGCCATCCAGGCCGAACCGCTTGGTGCCGGTGTATTTGACGTGCAGGAACTTCTCGAAGCCCTCGGCCTCGACCATCTTGTTGAGGATTGCCTTGCGGCCTTCGCGGGTGAAGGTGATTTCCTTGTCGTAGCCCTCGATCCGCTCCTTCAGCCAGGCGGATTGCTCGGGGTCGGAGATGTGCATGTACTGCAGCGCGAAGGTTCCGCAGTAGGTGCGCTTCACGATCTCGACGATCTGGCGCATGGTCGCGACCTGCAGGCCCAGCACGTTGTCGATGAAGATCGGCCGGTCCATGTCGGCGCCGGTGAAGCCGTAGGATTTCGGGTCCAGCTCGGGGTGCGGGGTGGCGGCGCGCATGCCCAGCGGGTCGAGGTCTGCCGCCAGATGGCCGCGGATCCGGTAGGCGCGGATCAGCATCAGGGCGCGGATCGAATCCAGCACCGCGCGCTGCACCTGATCGTCGGTCAGCTCAACACCCTTGGCGGCGGCCTTGTCGCGGATCTTCTTGCCCGCGCCCTTGGCTTCGGCCGGGGCCGGCCATTCACCGGTCAGCGCGCCGGTCAGATCATCATCCAGTGCCGGCGGCCAGTCCTTGCGCGCCCAGGAGGGGCCGGTGGCCTCGGCCTTCACGTCCAGCTCGGCATCGCCCATCTGGCGGAAAAACTCCGCCCAGGCGGCATCCACCGCGTTCGGATCATTGGCGTACTGGGCATAGAGCTGCTCCAGATACTCCGCATTGTGCCCCTGCATGAAAGAGGAGGCGTGGAAGAGGTCGTTGGGGCTTTGATCGGTCATGTCATTCGGCCTTTACAGACTGGCGGTCTTTTCAAGCTGCGATATAGTTGTGCTCAACCCACACGAACAATGATGGCAGTGAATTGATGCTTTGATAATATCCGGAGGGATCTCCGAAGGCGGCGGCTTTCATTGCAACATTGGAGTGCTCTCGGGGTAATCCCTTTGTCATTCGCCCAAACAGCATCTTTTCTCCGTGGCAGGAGTTGCCCTCCGTTAACAGAATGCAGTCCGAAACTGAGTTCGCTTCAGTATCTGACAAAGAGGATGCGAGCCCGAAGGTTTCCAGTTTCTCAGCATTGTTTCGGGTTTCCGAACTGGAATAGTCATGCAAAGAAATTACCCATGCAAAAGCCTCACCGGAGACAGTTCGCTCAGTATTGGGCTTCAACAGAGCAAGTGTCTTGCCACATTTGTCCCGCCATAGCGAACTGCCCGGGTCTTCAAAATCACTGAGGAACTGTCGTGACGTTGCATTGCCTTCCGTCGGATTCGACTTCCGCGTCCGGTGTGAGCTGGGATTGTTCTCGTCGGTGATGTCCTTTAGCAATCTTCCACGGACATTCGGCAGCAAATGCTCGTCTGCATAGTAGACCGCGTCCCTCATAATTGCCTGCCAAACGGGGTCGTCGTCACGCGTAAACCCGGCTTCTTGAAGATCTTCTACAGGCAATTCGCGGAATGAACTCGCAGGATGGGAGTTTGCTATTCTGCGAGCCAATGATGCTGCGACCCAAAAAGGGTCACCTGCGGAATGGAGTGCGCATTCCTCCTCACTCGCCGATTGGCGGGTGTTTTTCTTTTGAGGAACGCGCAACCAGGACATCTTACTTGCCGATCGCTTTCAGCACCGCTTCACCCAGGCCGGCCGGGCTTTCGGCGACCACGATGCCTGCGGATTTCATCGCTTCGATCTTGTCCTCGGCGCCGCCCTTGCCGCCGGCGACAATCGCGCCCGCGTGGCCCATGCGGCGGCCCGGAGGGGCGGTGCGGCCGGCAATGAAGCCTGCAACCGGCTTCTTGCGGCCCTTCTTGGCCTCATCGGCCAGGAACTGCGCGGCCTCTTCCTCGGCAGAGCCGCCGATTTCGCCGATCATGATGATGCTCTCGGTTTCGTCATCCGCCAGGAACCATTCCAAGACGTCGATATGCTCTGTGCCCTTGATCGGGTCGCCGCCGATGCCGACGCAGGTGGACTGGCCCAGGCCAACGTCGGTTGTCTGTTTCACGGCCTCGTAGGTAAGCGTGCCGGAGCGCGATACAACCCCGACGGTGCCGCGCTTGTGGATGTGGCCGGGCATAATGCCGATCTTGCAGGCATCGGGCGTAATCACGCCGGGGCAGTTCGGGCCGATCAAGATCGACTTGGAGTTCTCCAGTGCCCGTTTCACCTTCATCATGTCCAGAACCGGGATGCCCTCGGTGATGGCCACGATCACTTCCATCTCGGCGTCGATCGCTTCCAGGATCGAGTCGGCGGCAAACGGCGGCGGCACGTAGATCACCGTGGCATTGGCCTCGGTCACGTGCTTGGCTTCGTGCACGGAGTTGAAGACCGGCAGGTTCAGGTGGGTCTGGCCACCTTTGCCGGGGGTCACGCCGCCAACCATCTTGGTGCCGTAGGCGATGGCCTGTTCGGAGTGGAAAGTGCCTTGCGAGCCAGTAAAGCCCTGACAGATGACCTTGGTGTTTTCGTCGATGAGGACTGCCATGTTTCGGTTCCTTCAAGCGGTATGTGTGTGTTGGGTCTGCGGGGTGGCCAGTGCCTGGCCGTCGAAGCGGATTTTTTCGAGGGTGGCCCGCCCCAGGACCACATGGGGAAGTATTCGGAAGCCGCCGCGGAATTCACAGATTCCGCGCCGGAGTTTCTGGCGGATCAGCGGCCAGCCCCTGGGCCGGTGGCGTGGCGGGCCGACGCCAACCTCGCCCGGTGCCTCATTGCCCTGTTCGGCCAATGCGGGCTGGACCTGGTAGACGGTGATGCCCCGTGCAGGCAGCGAGGCGTCGAAGTTGAACAGCAGGTTGTCGAGCGTGATGCAGAACGGGCGGCTGTCCAGCAGGTGCTGTGCAGCCTTGCGCGAGATCACGTAAGCCGCCCCGCCGGCGTGGCGGGACAGCATCTGCCGCACCTCGCGGCCCAGATGGGTGAAACCATCCTTGCCAAGCGCCACCTGCAGCCTGTTGGCCCGCCAGCGTTCAAACTTGACGATGCCGGCGTCTGCAGGCCACCAGGACAGATCCGCCAGCCAGGCACCGGTGTCGGGCGACAAAAAGACGTCATCTTCCAGGATCAGCGCCACATCGGCATCTGATCTCAGAAACGCCTCCCAGGCCTTGGCATGGCTGAGGGTGCAGGCCATGTCCTTGGTCTGGAAATAGCCCCAGTTGCCCTCAGGCCGGCACTGCCTGAGCATTTCCTCGCGGCTGACTTGGGTACTGTCTACCGCATCAATGCGCACAGCCGAAAGCCCGGCCTGATCCAGCTCCTGCTGCATCAGCGCTGCCCGGCCGGTGGCCTGCTGCAAGCCTATGAGGTAGACGGCGGCTTTCATTGGGGCGAATTCCACTGTACGGGGCCGTTAGTCCGGTAGAGCAGCAGCGTGTAGCTGCTATGGTTGCCACCATCCAGTGTCCGGCGGGTTGCAACGATACCGTGCTGATCGCCAGAGATGACCCAAGCTTGTTCAAGCTTGTGGCGGGCTAGAAGGTTCGCTGTGACCGGTGTCGCAGACGGGAAATTCGCGGCGACGTAGCGACGTACCCGTTCTGTCTGACCTGTTCTGGAATAGGCTTGAACCATGCAGCCTTGACTGGAAAGCCCAACCGCGGGTCGTTTGTCATCGACCACGTAGATTCGTCCGTCATTTCGTGCTTTCCGCGGCAAAGGCACGTAGCTGGATGCCCGCAGCAGACGATCAGCCGACTGCGGGTCGCGCGGTCCCTTGGCGCAGAATTTGTCAAAAGCTTTGACAAAGGCTGTCGGGCTGCTCTTCGGCACGATATTGCTACCCCTGATATTGGCAAGCTCGTAGGCATCCGGCCCCAGCCCTTGGCTGCCGCATCCGGCGGCCAGTGCCACCGTCAGAGCTGCTAGGAGCAGGGCCGGTTTCACGCCTTTAGCCCTTCACTGCCTTCACGATTTTCTCGGCGCCGTCTTTCAGGTTGTCGGCGGCGATCACGTCCAGGCCGGAGGTGTTGATGATCTCCTTGCCCTTCTCGACGTTGGTGCCCTCGAGACGGACCACCAGCGGCACCTTCAGGCCGACTTCCTTGACCGCGGCAACCACGCCCTCGGCGATCACGTCGCAGCGCATGATGCCGCCGAAGATGTTCACGAGGATGCCTTTGACGTTTTCGTCCGAGGTAATGATCTTGAACGCCTCGGTCACCTTCTCCTTGGTGGCGCCGCCGCCCACGTCGAGGAAGTTGGCAGGCTCCGCGCCGTAGAGCTTGATGATGTCCATGGTGGCCATCGCCAGGCCCGCACCGTTCACCATGCAGCCGATCTCACCGTCGAGCGCGATGTAGTTCAGGTCGTACTTGGAGGCTTCCAGCTCTTTGGGGTCTTCCTCGGTGGTGTCGCGCAGCTCTGCCACGTCGGCGTGGCGGTAGACCGCGTTGCCGTCAAAGCCGACCTTGGCGTCCAGCACCTTGAGGTTGCCGTCATCGGCGATGATCAGCGGGTTGATCTCCAGCATCTCCATGTCCTTCTCGACGAAGGCTTTGTAGAGCTGGCCCATCAGCTTGACGCACTGCTTGACCTGCTGGCCTTCGAGGCCCAGCGAGAACGCGATGCGGCGGCCGTGGTAGGGCTGGTAGCCGGTGGCCGGGTCCACGGAGAAGGACAGGATCTTTTCAGGGGTCGCAGCGGCCACTTCCTCGATGTCCATGCCGCCCTCGGTGGAGCAGACAAAAGAGATGCGCGAAGTCTGGCGGTCCACCAGCAGAGCCAGGTACAGCTCGCGCTCGATGCCGGAGCCGGCCTCGATGTAGATGCGGTTCACCTGCTTGCCCGCGGGGCCGGTCTGATGGGTGACCAGAGTGCGGCCCAGCATCTTCTTGGCTTCTTCGGCAGCTTCCTCCACCGATTTGGTCAGGCGCACGCCGCCTTTCTCGCCGGCATCGGCTTCCTTGAAGGAGCCTTTGCCGCGGCCGCCTGCATGGATCTGTGCCTTCACGACCCACAGCGGGCCGTCGAGCTCACCGGCGGCGGTTTTGGCTTCCTCGGCCCGCAGAACCACGCGTCCGTCGGACACCGGCGCGCCGTAGCTGCGAAGAAGGGCTTTGGCCTGATATTCGTGGATGTTCATCTGAAACTGTCCCGTCTGGCTGCAATTGTCTGTCGTTCAATAGGCCGTGTTAAAGCCAAGTGTTAAAGGCTTATTTGACGGGAAGCAGGGAAATGGGGAAGATTTTCAGGTTTTGTGATCACAGGTTTTGGGGGTGTGATCACAATTTACCGGAGGCTTAACGGCGGTGATTCGAGGCTGGGCCCAGGGGCTGTGCCCGCCGCATCATAGACCAAAAGCGTCAGCCGCCGGACCGGGGACGCTGCGGCAATAAAAAAGGGCCCGCCAGACGCGGGCCCCTTGAATGCCGGGTTGCTTCGGCGCTTACGCCAGCGAGCTGTCGATGCCCTTGCAGGCCTCGACCAGACCCTTCACCGCATTGACCGAGTTGTCGAACATGGTCTGCTCTTCTTCGGTCAGCTGGATGTCGACGATCTTCTCGATGCCGCCGGCGCCGATCACGGTGGGCACGCCCACGTACATGTCTTTGACGCCGATTTCGCCGGTGCAGTAGGCGGCGCAGGGCAGCACGCGCTTCTGGTCTTTCAGGTAGGCCTCGGCCATTTCGATCGCCGATGTCGCCGGCGCATAGAAGGCGGAGCCGGTTTTCAGCAGGCCGACGATCTCGGCGCCGCCGTCACGGGTGCGCTGCACGATGGCGTCGAGCTTGTCCTGGGTGGTCCAGCCCATCTTGACCAGGTCGGGCAGCGGGATGCCGGCCACGGTGGAGTAGCGCACAGACGGCACCATGGTGTCGCCATGGCCGCCCAGCACGAAGGCGGTGACGTCTTTCATGGAGACGCCGAATTCCTCGGCCAGGAAGTGGCGGAAGCGGGCGGAGTCCAGCACGCCGGCCATGCCGCAGACCTTGTTGTGGGGCAGGCCGGAGAATTCGCGCAAGGCCCAGACCATCGCGTCCAGCGGGTTGGTGATGCAGATCACAAAGGCGTCCGGCGCGTGGTCGCGGATGCCTTCACCCACCGATTTCATCACCTTGAGGTTGATGCCCAGCAGGTCGTCGCGGCTCATGCCCGGCTTGCGCGGCACGCCTGCGGTCACGATGCAGACATCGGCGCCTGCGATGTCCTCATAGGACTGGGTGCCCTTGAGGGAGGCGTCGAAGCCTTCCGACGGACCGGATTCGGCGATGTCCAGCGCCTTGCCTTCGGGGATGCCTTCGGCGATGTCGAAGAGAACAACGTCGCCCAGTTCCTTGAGGGCTGCGAGGTGCGCGAGGGTGCCGCCGATCTGACCTGCGCCGATGAGGGCGATTTTGGGTCGTGCCATTGGAAAATGTCTCCGGTCCGGTTGAAATTTCCTGATGCCTACGGCGTAAACCCGGGCCGTGCAAGGGTTCTGCGCTGCGGCATAGGGTGCGGTATACTTCCGTATGCCGAGGTGGTACCGCTAAACGGTCTTTAATTCAGGGCTTTCAGGGGCGGGCTATGGCGGCGTTTGATGCGATGTTTTTCGTTTTTGCCATTCCTGCGGTCGTTTTTGCGGGCGTCTCCAAGGGCGGTTTCGGGTCCGGCGCGGCCTTTGCATCGGCGGCGATTCTGGCATTGGTGGTGGAGCCGGGCATGGCGCTGGCGCTGATGCTGCCGCTTTTGATGCTGATCGATGTTGCCGCGCTTAAACCCTACTGGGGCCGCTGGAATCTGAACGCCGCGCTGCTGCTGATCGCGGGCGGTCTGCCGGGGGTGGCGCTGGGGGCGTGGCTCTATACCCTTGTTGATGCTGATGCGATGCGGGTGCTGATCGGCGCGGTGGCGGTGGGGTTTGTGCTGTGGCAGCTGCGCGCCCGGCTGGGCCTGCGGGCCGCGGCGGCGCGGCCGCTGCCGCGCGCGGCGGGTCTTGCCGCGGGGCTGGCGGTGGGCTTCACCAGCTTTGTCAGCCATGCGGGCGGGCCACCTGCCGCGGTCTATCTCCTCAGCCTCAAGTTGCGGAAGACTGAATACCAGGCCAGCACGGTGCTGATTTTCTGGGCGATCAACATTGCCAAGGCGGTGCCTTATGCCGGGCTGGGGATGTTCACACGTGAAACGCTGATGCTGGATCTGATGCTGGCGCCCTTTGCGCTGCTCGGCGCCTGGCTGGGGGTGAAGCTGCATCACGGCATTCCGGAGCGCTGGTTCTTTGCGCTGACCTATGTGCTGCTTGTGGTGACCGGCAGCAAGCTGATCTGGGACGGGCTGGCCTGAAGCCCCCTTCAGGCGCAGCCCGCCGCGGCGGCCCCGGCCGCTGTCACCGCAGCCTGGAAACCTGCCTCAATACCTGCTCAGACGTCGCTGTCTGTGTTTGGCAATGCTTCTGCGAGCACTTCATAGGACTGGCCGGAGGCGACCAGGCAGGTCATGCCGTTGGGAGTGGTCACGGTGATGGTCCAGCTGCCGGTTTCGTCCGACGCAAAGGTCTCCATCACCATGCCCTGCTGGCCCATCCCTATGCTTTGGCGGCTTTCGCCGTATTTCTCCGCCAGGCGTTTGACCACCGTGTCGCGTGGGGCGCAGTTGCGGCTTTGCGCGGCAGCGGGGGCTGCGGCCAGTGTCAGGGCGGCCAGGGCCGCCGGCAGTGCAAGTGTTGTCCTTTTCATCCCGTTTTACCCTTTCCGGAACGGCCGGACAGAGCAGGGCGCCGGACGGCAGCCCCCGTATCCCTGAGCGGGCCGGTGTGTGACGCAATTCGTGCTGCAGGCCCCATGCCTGCGGGCAGCAGGGGCGGCCCTGAGGGGCGGCGGAGATCCTGTGCCGTGGTACCCTTAACTGTGCCTGTCAGGTGCTGATAAGTGGTTAACCCAGCGTGCGCCGTAAAAGCACACGCTTTATCAGAGGCTTGCTGCGATTGCGGGGAAGTTTACGCTGCGCTGCGGCGGAATTGTACTTGAAAGTATACAATCGAATCTGTACCGCTTTACGCAATAAAATAACTTCAGGAGAGCTTGCATGGACCCGCGCGCGCGCCCTTACCGTTCGGTTTTGTATATTCCCGGCTCCAAGCCGCGCGCCCTGGAGAAGGCCAAGACCCTGCCGGTGGACGCGGTGATCTTTGATCTGGAAGACGCGGTGTCGGTGGATGAAAAGCCCAATGCCCGCGCGACCCTGGCGCAGGCGCTGGAGGCGGGCGGCTTTGGCGCGCGGATGAAGATCGTGCGGATCAACGGGCTGGACACCGAATGGGGCCGCGAGGATGCGGTTGCGGCGGCCAAGATGGATTGCGACGCGATTCTGCTGCCCAAGGTGAACTCCCCTGCCGATCTGGACGCGCTGGCAGATATCACCGGGGACATCCCGCTGTGGGCGATGATGGAGACGCCGCGCGGGATGCTGAATGCCGCTGCCATCGCCGCGCACCCCAAGCTGCAGGGCATGGTGATGGGCACCAATGACCTCGCCAAGGAGCTGCAGACCCGTTACCGCCCGGACCGGCTGCCGATGATGGCGGGGCTCGGCCTGTGCCTGCTGGCGGCCAAGGCCGAGGGGCTGGTGATCGTCGATGGCGTCTATAATGCCTTCAAGGACGTTGAGGGGCTGGCTGCGGAATGCGCACAGGGCCGCGACATGGGCTTTGACGGCAAGACCCTGATCCACCCGGCGCAGGTGGAGGTGGCCAATGCCGCCTTTGCCCCGACCGAACGCGAGATCGACACCTCCCGCCGCCAGATTGCCGCGTTTGAAGAGGCGCAGGCCGCAGGCCAGGGTGTTGCCGTGGTCGACGGCAAGATAGTCGAGAACCTGCATGTGGCGACGGCGCGTGAGATCCTGGCAAAAGCGGATGCAATCGCCGCGCTTTCCGCATAGGTGTTAACAAGTTTAACATCTAAGAGGGGCTGATATGGCGCTTTTGATCCTGGGACTTCTGCTGTGGTGGGGCGGCCACCTGTTCAAACGTGCGGCGCCGGACATGCGCGCCGCGATGGGTAATGCCGGGCGCGGCGCGGTGGCGCTGGTGCTGATTGCCGGCATCGTGCTGATGGTGCTGGGCTACCGCGGGATGGACTTCATCCACGTGTGGGCGCCGCCCTCCTTCATGGTGCATATCAACAACCTGCTGGTGCTGATCGCCATCTGGATGATGAGCCCGGCGCCCAAGAAAGGCGCGCTGCTCAATGGCATGCGCCATCCGATGCTGGCAGGCTTCAAGCTGTGGGCGGTGGCGCATCTCCTGGTCAATGGCGATCTGGCCTCGATCATCCTGTTCGGCGGGCTGCTGGCCTGGGCGGTGGCTGAGGTCATCGTGATCAACCGGTCCGAGCCGGAGTGGCAGCCGGGTCCCAAGGGCACGCTCGCCAAGGACGGGATGTTCTTCCTGGCCTCGATTGTGCTGCTGGCGGTGATCGGCTACGTCCACGGGCTGATCGGGCCGTCGCCGTTTCCGGGATGAGCCCACAGCAGGAGAGGACACCATGAAACTGTACCGATTTTTGTCCGAGGACGACACCTCTGCCTTCTGCCACAAGGTGACCGATGCGCTGAACAAGGGCTGGGAGCTGCACGGCAGCCCGACCCAGGCCTTCGATCCCGTCAAGGGGATCATGCGCTGCGGCCAGGCGGTGGTGAAAGAGGTGGACGGAACCTACACCCCTGAGACCAAACTGGGAGAACACTGATGGCCAAGACCAATCCGGGCCGGTTTTTCGAAGACTATACCGTCGGCGAAGTGATCCGCCATGCAGTGCCCCGCACGGTGTCGGGCGGCGAGCGCGCGCTGTATCATGCGCTCTACCCGGCGCGCCATACGCTCTATTCTTCGGATGAATTTGCCCGGGCCTGTGGTCTGCCCTCGGCGCCGCTGGATGATCTGGCGGCCTTCCACGTTGTGTTCGGCAAGACGGTGCCGGACATCTCCCTTAATGCGCTGGCGAACCTCGGCTATGCCGAGGGGCGCTGGCTGTTGCCGGTGTATCCCGGCGACACGCTGCGCTCGGAATCCGAGGTGATCGGCCTCAAGCAGAATTCCAACGGCAAGTCTGGCGTCGTCTATGTGCGCACCCGCGGTCTGAACCAGCGCGATGAATGCGTGATGGAATATGTGCGCTGGGTCATGGTGCGCAAACGCGACCTGGAGGCGCCGGCGCCGGAGACGGTGATCCCGGAGCTGAACAAGGTGATCCCGGCGGAGCAGCTGGCAATCCCGGCGGGCTTGGATTTCAGCAATTACGATTTCACCCTGGCGGGCGAACCGCACCGCTGGGGCGATTACGAGGCGGGCGAGACTATCGACCATGTGGACGGCGTCACCATCGAGGAAGCCGAGCATATGATGGCGACCCGCCTGTGGCAGAACACCGCCAAGGTGCATTTCGACAATACCGCGCGCCCCGATGGCACAAGGCTGATCTACGGCGGTCATGTGATCTCCCTGGCGCGGACGCTGTCGTTCAATGGCCTCGCCAACGCGCAGATGATCGTCGGCCTGAACGGCGGGGCGCATGCCAACCCCTGCCTGTCGGGCATGACCGTGCGGGCCTGGTCGGAGGTGCTGGACAAGGCCGACACAAACGCGCCGGGCGTTGGTGCGATCCGGCTGCGGCTGGTGGCGGCCAAGGGCGGCGCGCCGTTTGAGCTGAAGGGCGAAGACGGCAAGTACCTGCCGGATGTGCTGCTGGATCTGGATTACTGGGCCTTGATGCCGAAGTGACCGGGAAGGGGGCTTTGCCCCCTCGCGCCCTTGGCGCTCACCCCCAGGATATTTGCAGCCAGGGGAACAGGGGGCCGACAGAAAAGGGATGACCCTTGGTGCGATTGCCGCTTAAGCTGGCTTCATGCGGGTTTTGCAGCTTCTGGTATTCTCCACGCTCTCCCTCTGGCCGCTGCGCGCAGCGGCCTGCGATCTGGCATTGGTGCTGGCCGTAGACGTCTCCGGTTCTGTCGATGCCGAGGAATACCGCATTCAGATGGACGGGCTGGCAGCGGGCCTGCGCGACGGGGTGGTGTCCGAGGCGCTGGTCAAGGCGCGCGCCCGGGTGCTGCTGATGCAGTGGTCCGGCCAGTCGCGCCAGGAGGTGACGCTGCCCTGGGCCGAGGTGCGTAGTTTTACCGATGCCGAGGCGCTGGCGCAGCGGATCGAACAGGCGCCGCGGCCCTGGCGCAATTACTCCACCGCTGTGGGCGAGGCGCTGTTTCTGGCGGTGGAGCAGTTTGCCGCGGTGCCGGAGTGCACGCGCAGGGTGATCGACATTTCCGGCGACGGGTTTTCCAACGAGGGGGTCGAGCCGCGCGAGGCGCATGGCGCGCTGTCTGCGCTGGGTGTGACCGTGAACGCCATTGCCATCGAACAGAGCGAGCCGGACCTGACCGCCTATTTCTTTGAAAACGTGATCCGCGGCGAGGGGGCTTTTGTGGTAACGGCCGCCAGCTTTGCCGATTACCCGTCGCGCATCCGCAAGAAGCTGGTGCGGGAGGTGGCGCGGCAGACGGCCATGGCACCGCATAGGGATGCCGGGACCGTGGCAGCTTTGCAGTGATTTGCAGAAAGGGCTGTGATTCTGCAAAAGATTTCCAAAAAGGTGTTTTGTGATCACTAAATATTTGCTGTGATCACAACACGTGACGTTTTAGCGCCAACAGCACGGAAACCTGCTGTTTTTAACCGTTCGGTCGGGTGACACGCCGTAAAAATCGGCTAAAACGTCGTCAGCCAACCTGAAAAGGAGCCAACATGGCCGATGTCAATCGGGGCAACCGCCCGCTTTCGCCGCATTTGCAGGTCTATCGCCCGCAGCTGACCTCCGTGACGTCGATCCTGACGCGGATCACCGGCAACGCGCTGATCGTTTCCGCGCTGCTGATCGCCTGGTGGTTCCTGGCCGCGGCAACCTCTGCCGACTACTTTGCCACCGCCAACGGCCTGCTGACCAGCTGGTTCGGTGATCTGGTGATGACGCTGTCGGTGCTGGGCCTGTGGTATCACACGCTGGCCGGCATCCGGCACCTGATCTGGGACAACGGCATGATGCTGGACCTGGAGCAGGCCGAGAAGCTGGGCTGGATCGTGGTGATCGGCTCGGCGGTTCTGACCGTCCTCACCATTATCATCGTCTAAGCTCAAAGGACACACGCGATGCGATATCTGACTGACCGCAAACGCGCCGTTGGCATGGGCGCTGCAAAATCCGGAACCGCGCACCATTGGTCGATGCAGGTGAGCGCAGTGGCGCTGCTGATCCTGGTGCCGCTGTTTGTCTTCACCTTCGGCTCTGCGCTGGGCGGCTCTTACGAGGAGATCACCGCCTATTACTCCCGCCCGTTCCCGGCACTGGTGGCCGTGCTGACCATGTGGGTGGGCATGATGCACTTTAAATCCGGCGCCCAGATCATGATCGAGGACTATGTCCATGGCCTGAAAGGCCGCCTGGCGATCATCCTGGTCAAATGCCTGTCTTATGCCGTCGCCGCGACCAGCGCCTATGCGCTGATCCGCCTGGCCCTGTAACGCTCCGAGGTTTCCATCAATGGCTGCTTACGAATACGAAACACATGAATATGACGTGGTCGTGGTTGGCGCCGGCGGGGCTGGCCTCCGTGCGACGCTGGGCATGGCGGAACAGGGTCTGCGCACCGCCTGTGTGACCAAGGTGTTCCCGACCCGCTCCCACACGGTGGCGGCGCAGGGCGGCATCGCTGCGTCCCTGGGCAACATGGGCCCGGACAGCTGGCAGTGGCACATGTATGACACCGTCAAGGGCTCCGACTGGCTGGGCGACACCGACGCGATGGAATACCTCGCGCGCGAGGCTCCCAAGGCGGTTTACGAGCTGGAGCATTACGGCGTGCCCTTCTCGCGCACCGAAGAGGGCAAGATCTATCAGCGCCCGTTCGGCGGCCACACCACCGAGTTCGGTGAAGGCCCCGCGGTGCAGCGCACCTGCGCCGCCGCTGACCGGACCGGCCACGCGATCCTGCACACGCTTTACGGCCAGTCGCTGAAGAACAACGCGGAATTCTATATCGAGTATTTCGCCATCGACCTGATCATGTCCGAGGACGGGCAGTGCCAGGGCGTTGTCTGCTGGAAGCTGGACGACGGCACCATGCATGTCTTCAACGCCAAGATGGTTGTCCTGGCGACCGGCGGTTACGGCCGTGCGTATTTCTCTGCCACCTCGGCGCATACCTGCACCGGCGACGGCGGCGGCATGGTGGCGCGGGCAGGCCTGGCGCTGCAGGACATGGAGTTCGTGCAGTTCCACCCGACCGGCATCTACGGCTCCGGCTGCCTGATCACCGAGGGCGCGCGGGGCGAGGGCGGCTACCTCACCAACTCCGAAGGCGAACGCTTCATGGAGCGCTATGCGCCCCAGTACAAGGATCTGGCGCCGCGCGACTACGTCAGCCGCTCCATGACCATGGAGATCCGCGAAGGCCGCGGTGTGGGCGCCGAGGGCGATCATATCCACCTGAACCTCTCCCACCTGCCGGCAGAGGCGCTGGCGGAACGGCTGCCGGGCATCTCCGAAAGCGCCAAGATCTTTGCCGGCGTGGATGTCACCAAGGAGCCGATCCCGGTTCTGCCCACCGTGCACTACAACATGGGCGGCATTCCCACGAACTACTGGGGCGAAGTGCTGAACCCGACTGCGGATGATCCGACCGCTGTGGTGCCGGGCCTGATGGCCGTGGGCGAGGCGGGCTGCGCCTCTGTGCATGGCGCCAACCGGCTTGGCTCCAACTCGCTGATCGACCTGGTGGTCTTTGGCCGTGCCTCCGCCATCCGCGCGGGCAAGGTCGTGGACCCGGAGGCGGCAAACCCGGTGCTGAACCAGGCCTCCGTCGACAAGGCGTTCGATCGGTTCGACACCCTGCGCAACGCCAAGGGCGGCATCCCGACCGCGGATCTGCGGCTGGAAATGCAGAAGTGCATGCAGGCCGACGCGGCGGTGTTCCGCACCTCCAAGACCATGGCGGAAGGCGTTGAGAAGATGACCGCGATCGCGGCCAAGCTCGATGACCTCAAGGTGACCGACCGCTCGCTGGTCTGGAACTCCGACCTGATGGAGACGCTGGAGCTGACCAACCTGATGCCGAACGCGCTGGCCACCATCGTGGGCGCCGAAGCCCGCAAGGAAAGCCGCGGCGCCCACGCGCATGAGGACTTCACCTCCCGCGACGACGAGAACTGGCGTGTCCACACCGTGTCCCGCGTGGAGGGCAACAAGGTTGATCTGTCCTACCGCCCGGTGATCACCGACCCGCTGTCGACCGAAGCTGAAGGCGGCATCAGCCTCGCCAAAATCGCGCCCAAGGCGCGGACGTTCTAAGGAGACAGATCATGGTTCAATTCAGCCTCCCGAAGAACTCCAAGATCACCACCGGCAAAACCTGGCCCAAGCCGGAGGGCGCCAGCAATGTGCGCAAGTTCAAGATCTACCGCTGGAACCCGGATGACGGCAAAAACCCGCAGGTCGACACCTATTTCGTCGACATGGACAGCTGCGGCCCAATGGTTCTGGACGCGCTGATCAAGATCAAGAACGAGATCGACCCGACCCTGACCTTCCGCCGCTCCTGCCGCGAGGGGATCTGCGGCTCCTGCGCGATGAACATCGACGGCATCAACACGCTGGCCTGTATCTATGGCATGGATGAGATCAAGGGCGATGTGGCGATCTACCCGCTGCCGCATATGCCGGTGGTCAAGGACCTGATCCCGGACCTCACCCATTTCTATGCGCAGCACGCCTCGATCATGCCCTGGCTGGAGACCAAGACCAACCGACCGGCGAAAGAGTGGAAGCAGTCCATCGAAGACCGCAAGAAGCTCGATGGGCTTTATGAGTGCGTGATGTGCGCCAGCTGTTCGACCTCTTGCCCGAGCTACTGGTGGAACGGCGACCGTTACCTGGGGCCTGCCGCGCTGCTGCACGCCTATCGCTGGATTATCGACAGCCGGGACGAAGCCACGCCCGAGCGTCTGGACCAGCTGGAAGACCCGTTCAAGCTGTACCGCTGCCACACCATTATGAACTGCGCCAAAACCTGCCCCAAGGGCCTGAACCCGGCCAAGGCGATTGCGCATATCAAGAAGATGATGATCGAGCGCACCGTCTGATCGCGGCAGGGCTGATCCGCAAGGATCCGCCGCCCCGCGCAATGAAATTTGCATGGCCCCCGGTTTCCTGCGAAACCGGGGGTATGTTTTTCGCTGGCATTGGAGTTCGGGCATGAAACTGATGGGACTTGCCGCGGGCGTGCTGACCGTGCTGGCGGGCTGTATGACAGCCACCGACCACGACCGCATCGGAGGCCAGCTGGCAGCAACGGACGCCAAGATCCCCGGTTGTATCGCGGCTGCGGGCATCACCGGGGAATACCGGGTGCGTACGGAGTTTCTGGGCCATGGGGCTGGGGCGACGGTTCTGCGCATGGTGCAGCCGGGACTGAATGTCACTGAGGCGCAGGCGGCACAGGCGACGAGCTGTATCAACACCTGACGCAAAGCGGTTGAGGTGCGGCTGCGGCGGCCATAGGGTGCCGGTATGCAACCGTATGTTTTTGCCATTCTTTTAGCCGGGCTCGCCGGGCTTTCGATGCCGCTGGGCGGGTTTCTTGCCTGGTGCGAGCACATCCGCAACCCGACGCTGCGCGACGAGGTGCTGCACGCCGTCGCGGCCTTTGGCGGCGGCGCGCTCACCTCTGCGGTGGCGCTGGTGCTGGTGCCGGAGGGGGCGCAAGCGCTGTCTGCCGTGCTGGCGGTACTGCTGTTCGCCGCGGGCGGCGGCGTGTTCTACCTCGCCGATACCGTGCTGCAAAAGCGCGGCGGCAGCGGCGCGCTTTTGCTGGCGATGCTGCTGGACTACGTGCCCGAAGCGATGGCGCTGGGGGCGATGCTGGTGGCGGATGCTGCCACCGCCTGGCTGCTGGCGCTGATGATCTTCCTGCAGAACCTGCCGGAGGGGTTCGCCGCCTTCCGAGATGTCTGGAGCGGTGACAGCCCGGCCTGGCATGTGCTGCTGGCCTTTGTCGGGCTGGCGGCGCTGGGGCCGGTCTGCGCTCTGGCAGGGCTGGTCTGGCTGGCAGAGGCCCACGCGGTGCTGGGGGCGATCATGGTTTTTGCGGCGGGCGGCATTCTCTATCTGCTGTTTCAGGACATCGCCCCCAAGGCGCATTCCAGCCGCAGCAGCGTGCCTGCACTGGGCGCGGTTGCGGGCTTTGCCCTGGGGCTGGCCGGGCACCTGCTGACGGTGTGACGCGCACCCTTGGTTGCTGCAATGCAGCAAGTGCATGGCGCCTTTGCAGAAACGGCGGCTGCGCCCGCGGCAGGCAGGGGGTAGTTTGGCGCTTGAGGGAGGATCGTGCCAGACTATGGAGGCAACCCGATGAACCCGGTGAATTTGCAGCAAGACCCGAAAGACAAGGCCCGTCAGGCCGCGCTTGAGGCCTTGGAGCAGGCCTTTGCCTACTACACCCCGGAGCCGCTGCCCGCGGCAGCAGAACCCAGCGCCGTGGACGGTGTGGTCGAGTATTACCAGGCTGCCTGAGGGCAGCCTGATGCGCAGGCGGCAAACCGGTTGAGCCGGAGGCTGCTGCGGCGTAGACAGGGGCATGCCTGTTCTGCTGCTTGTCCTTTTGGCGGGCGTGTTCGCCTATTTCCTCTGGCGCCGCCACGCCACCAGCCTGACCCGCAACTGCCGCTGGCGCCAGCAGCGCGCCCAGGGCCAGTGGCGCTGCAGCTATTGCGGCGCCGCGGAACCGGGAGAGGCCGCCCCGCGCCTCTGCCGCGATCCGCGCCGCGCGCCTTAGCCGGAACTTGCAGCCCGCAGCGGTGATCTCCCGCGCCCGCAGGCGCCCCGGCTGCGCCGGAACGCCTTCCGTGCGGCCTTGGGCCCGGCACCGCGCCGGGCGCGGTGCCGGGCCCAACTGCGGGACGCCTTGTCAAAAGGCGGCGGAGCAGGCGGGAGCCCTTCGGTCCGTGCATGGCAGACCCGCAAAAAATAATGCTTGAAAGACTCACCTCTTTGCCCGATATGGGCGGACAAGACGCCAACGCACGCGCCTCTGTCGAAAGGGGTTACTCCCCTAAGGTTACGTAGCGACGGTAACGTCTCTGACTGAACTGAGCGGTCATATATGGCCGGGTCTTTTGGAGATGACCATGAACGTACACGTAGCCGGGCAGACTGCTCGCGATTCCGTATCTGTATCCCGTCACCTGCAGCACATTGCGCAAAACCACTTCGACCGGCCGACTCTGGTCATCGACAGCCAGGCGGTGGCCCGCCAGTACCAGGCGCTGGACCGCGGCCTGGGCCGGGCGCGCATCCACTATGCCGTCAAGGCCAACCCGGCGCCGGAAGTGCTGGAAACCCTGGTGCGCCTGGGTTCCAACTTCGACGCTGCCAGCCGCACCGAGATCGAGATGTGCCTGGCCGCCGGCGCGCGGGCTGAGCAGATCACCTTCGGCAACACCATCAAACGGCCCTCTGACATTGCCTTTGCCCACAACATCGGCATCACCCATTTTGCCGCCGACGCCCAGGAAGAGCTGGAAAAGCTGGCGGAATTCGCACCGGGCGCGCATGTCTGCCTGCGGGTGATCGTCGAGGCCTCGGGCGCCGACTGGCCGCTCAGCCGCAAGTTCGGATCGTCGGCTTCGATGGCGCTGAGCCTGATGGACGCGGCCGCCGGGCTGGGCCTCACCGTGCATGGCCTGTCGTTCCACGTCGGCTCGCAAACCCGCGACCCGCTGATGTGGGCGCCGGTGCTGGATCAGGTGGCAGAGGTCTGGACCGCGGGCCGCGCGGCCGGCCACGACCTGAAGCTGGTGAACATCGGCGGCGGCTTCCCGGCCTCCTACAAGACCGAGGTGATGGGCGCCGAGGAGTATGCCCGCGCGGTGATGGAGCAGGTGAACGCGCGCTTCCCCGATGCCGCTGAAGTGATGGCAGAGCCGGGCCGCGGCCTGGTGGCCGAAGCCGGCGCGATTGCGGCGGAGGTGCTGCTGGTGTCCCGTAAGCATGCCGATGACATGTTCCGCTGGGTCTATTTGGACATCGGCAAGTTCTCCGGCCTGGCCGAAACCATGGACGAGGCGATCCGCTACCAGATTTCCACCAGCCGCGACCACGAGCCGACCGGCCCCTGCGTGCTGGCAGGCCCCTCCTGCGACAGCGCCGATGTGCTGTACGAAAAGCAGCTGGTGCAGCTGCCGCTGGGCCTGAAGGCCGGCGACCGCGTGGTGATCCATTCCTGCGGCGCCTACACTTCGACCTATGCCTCGGTCGGCTTCAACGGCTTTCCGCCGCTGGACGTGGTGGTGATCTGATCTTCGCCTTCCGGCGCTTGTGATCTGTTCCGGCCGCCGCAGGGCTTGAAACCCTGCGGCATTGCCGTCTTGATGGGGCAAACGGACGAGAAGGTTTGCCCGATGACGATCTCCCCCGAAGCCCCCGCCGACGCGGACGCCCGCCGCGCGGTCAAGCCGGTGATCTGCTACCCCAACGACACCCTGCCGGTTCCGGATCTGCCGCTGTACCGGCAAGCGCGGCAAGCGGCGGTGAAGACCGGGGAGGTGCTGGTGCAGCCTCGCGATGCCGCCTGTTTCGAGGTGCCCGCCGGGCATTTCTTCCGGATCACCTCGGTGGAGGGGCCGCAGGTGGGCGATCTGAACCTGTGGAACAGGGCCGACCTCAGCGAGCGGTTCTACTCCGGCAAGACCCGCGCCCTGCACGGCACCCATATCACCGCGGGAGAGCGGATGTGGACCAGCTTTCCGCATCTGCGCCCGATGGCAACCATCACGGAAGACACGCTGGGCTGGTACGGCATCGACCCGTACGGCGGCTCCGTGCATGACGTGATCGGCACCCGCTGCGACCCCTACACCGGCAACCTGCTGGCGGGCAGCCAGTACCATCACTGCTGCCACTCCAACCTGACCCGGGCGCTGGCAGGCCATATGGGGCTGCCGCTGGCGGAGGCGGAGCCGCATGTGCATGATGTGCTGAATGTGTTTATGTGCACCGGTTTTACCCGCGATACCGGCCAGTATTTCATGAAAGCGAGCCCGGTGCGGCCCGGCGATTATCTGGAGTTCTTTGCCGAGATCGGCCTGCTGGGGGCGCTCAGCGCTTGCCCGGGCGGGGACTGCTCGGCGGAGCATTCCAGCGATACGGCGGCGTGCCATCCGCTGCTGGTCGAAATCTTTGCCCCGGCCAAAGGCGCCCTAGGCGATTGGAAAAGCCCGCCGCGAAATGGCTATGACCGCAGCCACGGCATTGGCTGAGCGGGCAATAAGGGTTTGGAATTCCGGTAAGTGGACAAATTTGGCACCAAATCTGCATAAGGGGCAGAAGGGTCACGTATTTATTCTGTCCAAAAACGCCATTCGCAGGGGGATTTTCCCAGCGTACAAAATGAAGCCGGGTCTTTCAGGCGGAAAAAAGGGCAGGGCGAAAGCCGCTGCCCTTACTAATTATCAAAATGAAAACTTTCAGCCGAACGCGGCTTCAAGGGCAATTTCCACCATGTCGCCAAAGCTGCGCTCGCGCTGATCGGAGGGCAGCGCCTCGCCAGTTCCCAGATGATCGGACACGGTCAGCACTGCCAGCGCCCGGCAGCCGTGACGGGCCGCCAGCGTGTAAAGCTCCGCCGCTTCCATCTCCACGCCGAGAATGCCGTGGCGCACCATCTGCTCGTTCAGGTCGGGGCGTTCGTCATAGAACACGTCCGAGGAGTAGATGCCGCCGATATGGGTGTCGGCGCTGCGCTTAGCAGCCGCCTGGGCAGCCGCCTGCAACAGGCCCCAGTCGGCGCAGGGGGCGAAATTCAGCTCCCGGAAAATACCGCTGGACGGGCTGTTGAGGGTGGTGGCGGTCATCGCCAGGATCACGTCCCGCAGCTTGACCTTGTCCTGCATGCCGCCGCAAGAGCCGATGCGGATCAGCGTCTTGGCGCCATAGTCCCGGATCAGCTCGTTGGCATAAATCGACAGCGAGGGCATCCCCATGCCGCTGCCCTGAATGCTCACCCGGTGCCCCTTCCACGTGCCGGTATAGCCCAGCATGCCGCGCACTTCATTGACCAGCTTGGCATCTTCCAGAAACGTCTCAGCCGCCCATTTCGCCCGGTAGGGGTCGCCGGGCATCAGCACGGTTTCTGCAATATCGCCCTTGGCGGCGCCGATGTGAATGGTCATCGCTCAGCTCCAGACAGATCAGATTTCCAGATCGGAAATATCTTTGCCGGCGGTCAGCGCGGCATGGACCCAATGCGGTTTGCGGCCGCGCCCGGTCCAGGTTTCTTCCGGATTTTCCGGGTTGCGGTATTTCGGAGCGGCCTTGGCCTTTTTTGCGCCCTGGCGCGACGCAGTGGCGATCTCGTCCAGCGAGAAACCGTATTTTGCGGCAGCCTCCTCGGCGGCTTTCAAGGCTTCCTGGCGTTCGCGCAGTTCTGCTTCCTGCAGTGCTTTTTCAACATTGCTTTGAAGCTGCAGAAGCTCTTTTCTGCTCATTGCCGAAAGGTCGAAGGTCATTCTGAACTCCATATATAAAAATGACACACCGGAAAAACCGGTATGTCATTCCTTATGGACTGAATACCAGACGCATTTCAGCATCTTTTTTATCGGTTTGCAGAAAACTGCCGGTAAAAAGTCAATTCGCTGCAATTTCCGGTGGCCTTGCCAGGTCCACAATGTCGCTCATAATTGAATTGAGCTCGAAATCCTTGGGCGTATAGACGCGAGCCACACCCATTGACTTCAGCTTTTGCGCGTCCTCGTCCGGGATGATGCCGCCGACCACCACCGGGATATGCGCCAAACCGGCGTCGCGCATGCGCTGCATCATTTCTTCGACCAAAGGCAGATGGCTGCCCGACAGGATCGACAGGCCAACCACATGGGCGTCATCCTTTTGCGCCGCTTCCACCAGTTCCGCCGGGGTCATGCGGATGCCGTCATAGGTGATGTCCATGCCGCAGTCGCGGGCGCGGAAGGCGATCTGCTCGGCGCCGTTGGAATGGCCGTCGAGGCCCGGCTTGCCGACCACGAACTTGATGCGGCGGCCCAGCACGTCGCTGACCGCATTGACCGCATCGCGCAGATCGTCCAGCCCTTCGGTCTTGTTCGACACCGAGGCCGACACGCCGGTCGGGCCGCGGTAGGTGCCATAGACCTTGCGCATCTCCTCGGCCCATTCACCGGTGGTGACGCCGGCCTTGGCCGCGGCGATCGACGGTTCCATGACATTTGTGCCGCTTTGCGCCGCGGCGCGCAGGGCGGCCAGGGCCGATTGCACCGCGTCATTGTCACGCTCGCTGCGCCAGGCGTTCAGGCGGCTGATCTGCTCCTGCTCCACCGCGGGGTCGACCACCATAATGCCGCCGTCCTCGGTCTGCAGCGGCGAAGGCTCGCCCTCGGTCCATTTGTTGACGCCCACCACGATGGTCTCGTTCTTCTCGATCCGGTTCAGCCGGTCGGCATTGGACTCGACCAGCCGGCCCTTCATGTATTCGATCGAGGCGACAGCGCCGCCCATCGATTCCAGATTGGCAAGCTCCGCGCGGGCGCCGTCCTTCAGCTCCTCGACCTTGGCATCGACCGCCGGGTTGCCGTCGAACAGGTCGCCGTATTCCAGGAGGTCGGTCTCATAGGCCAGGATCTGCTGCATCCGCATCGACCATTGCTGATCCCAGGGGCGGGGCAGGCCAAGCGCCTCGTTCCAGGCGGGCAGCTGCACGGCGCGGGCGCGGGCTTTCTTCGACAGAGTCACTGCCAGCATCTCGATCAGAATACGGTAGACGTTGTTTTCCGGCTGCTGTTCGGTCAGGCCCAGCGAGTTCACCTGCACGCCATAGCGGAAGCGGCGGAACTTGGGGTCTTCGACGCCATAGCGGTCGCGGCAGATCTCGTCCCACAGGTCAACAAAGGCGCGCATCTTGCACATCTCGGTCACGAACCGGATGCCCGCATTCACGAAGAAGGAGATGCGCCCGACCATGGCCGGGAAATCCTCCGGTGCGATGCGCGGTTTCAGCTCGTCCAGCACCGCCTGCGCGGTCGCCAGGGCAAAGGCCAGCTCCTGCTCCGGCGTCGCCCCGGCCTCCTGCAGGTGGTAGGAACACACGTTCATCGGGTTCCACTTGGGCACGTTGGTGTAGCAATACTCCGCCACATCCGCGATCATCTTGAGGCTGGGCTTGGGCGGGCAGACATAGGTGCCGCGGGAGAGGTATTCCTTGATCAGGTCGTTTTGCACCGTGCCCTGCAGCTTGGACACATCCGCGCCCTGTTCCTCGGCCACCGCGATATACAGCGCCAGCAGCCACGGCGCCGTGGCGTTGATGGTCATCGAGGTGTTCATCTGCTCCAGCGGGATCTGGTCGAACAGCGCCCGCATATCGCCCAGGTGGCAAACCGGCACGCCGACCTTGCCGACCTCGCCGCGCGCCAGCACGTGGTCGCTGTCATAGCCGGTCTGGGTCGGCAGGTCGAAGGCGACCGAAAGCCCGGTCTGCCCTTTCGCCAGGTTGGCGCGGTAAAGCGCGTTAGACGCCTTGGCCGTGGAGTGGCCGGCGTAGGTGCGGATCAGCCAGGGGCGGTCTTTTTGCATCTGCGGCATGTCGGGCCTCGCGAGTCAGAGTGTCGGTAATTTTATTTCGTCAAGCTGATGTAAACTGCAATTTTCAACCCGTGTCAATTCGCTGCGTTGCGGCATTTGCAGGGCTGATGCCCGGTTGCGCGGTTAACCATCAGCAAGCGCGCGGTTGAGATGGAGCTGGATGCGGACTAAAGTCCTTTAAGTTGAATCGATTTTTAGAAGAATACTGCTTTGAAGACCTCATTAACCGGGCAGCGCCTTGCCGAGATCGACGGCCTGCGCGCCGTCGCCGTGCTGGCGGTTGTGCTGTACCACTATTTTCAGGCGTATCCCCAGCATTATCCCTATGGCGCGGGCCTGCTGCCTTTGGCGAAATACGGCGATTTGGGGGTTGCGCTGTTTTTCGTGATTTCCGGCTTTGTCATCACCCTGTCGCTTGCCGGCCAGCCCGGGCTTTGGCGGTTTGCGCTGAAACGGTTGGCGCGGCTGTGGCCTGCGCTGGCGGTTTGCTCCATTATCACTTTTGCCGTCGTGCACAGCTTTGACAGCGGCTTCAGCCGGGAGGTGCAGGGCGGGCTGAGCGGCTTTGCCGCCTCCTGGACCTTCACGTCGCAGCGCTTCTGGCACAGCGCCTTCGGGTTCGATGGCTATGTCGATGTCGTTTATTGGACCCTCGCCATTGAAATCCGCTTCTACCTGCTGGCAGCGGTGATCTGCTGGCTGGCGCCCGCCGGACGCTTTGCGGAGGTGGCGCCATTGGTGCTGCTGCTGATGCAGTCCCTGTTTGCAGCGGTTCAGTTCGCGGTCCCGGGACTGGTGCCGCAGGTGCTGATTGAGACGCTCTTTCTGGCCTATGCGCATCTGTTTGCGGCGGGCATCACCTTTGCCGCGGTCTATGGCGGGGCGCGCAGCAAGCGGCAGGCAGCGCTGATCTTCTGGAGCTTTTCGGTCGCCTTCTACCGCGCAGAGGATTGGGGGGAGGCCGTGGTCCTTGCCCTGATCTTCCTGTCGGTTGCCGCCTGTGCCTGGCGCCTGCGGGCGGCCAGCGTGCTGGCGTGGCGGCCGCTGGCGGCGCTGGGGGTGATCAGCTATCCGGTTTACCTGCTGCACAACTACATCGGGGTGACCCTGCTGTCGCTGCTGCCGCCGGGGCTGGCAGACGCGATCTACGTGCTGGCCGCGGGCCTGGTTATGGCAGGCATTCTGCTGCTGTCGAACGCTGTCCATCATCTGGTCGAACTGCCGGCGCAGCAGGCCGTCCGGTCCCTTCTTGAGCGCCGCGCTGATCGCGGCCGCGAGATGCTACCCGCGCCAGGGCCGCAAGCCGCGGCAAAAGGCTTGTAAACCGGGCAGGCTTGGGCAAGGCTTTGCGGGATGACGCAAACCGTGGAACTGCCGCTGTGGCTTTTTGTGCTGATCGTGGGCTTTGCCGCGGTGACCTTCGCGTCGCATTTCCTGTTTCCCTCGGTGCGCTGGTTCTTCCGGCGGCGGCTGGAGCGCGCGGTGGCGCGGCTGAACAAGCGGCTGGAGCGCCCCATCGAGCCGTTCAAACTGGCCCGCCGCCATGACATGATCCAGCGCCTGATCCACGACCCGCAGGTGGCGCAGGCGGCAGCGGATCACGCGGCAGCGGAAGGCATCCCGGAAAACGTGGCGTTTGAGCAGGTCCGCCGTTATGCGCGCGAGATTGTGCCCGGGTTCTCCGCCTTCGCCTATTTCGGGCTGGCGATCCGCGCCGCCCGGCTCCTGTCCAACGCGGTCTACCGGGTGCGGCTGGGCCACCAGGACGAGGAGGCGCTGCGGGCCATCGACCCCAAGTCCACCGTGGTCTTCGTGATGAACCACCGCTCCAACATGGATTATGTGCTTGTCACCTATCTGGCGGCAGAGCGTTCTGCGCTGTCTTATGCGGTGGGGGAGTGGGCGCGGGTCTGGCCGCTCAGCCGTCTGATCCGGGCGATGGGCGCCTATTTCATCCGCCGCCGCTCGCGCAATGATCTCTACCGCAAGGTGCTGGCCGCCTATGTGCGCCTCGCCACCCGCGGCGGCTCCACCCAGGCGATGTTCCCCGAGGGCGGCCTCAGCCTGGACGGCGCCTTGGCCCCGCCCAGGCTGGGGCTGCTGAAATACATCGTCGAGGGCTATGACCCGGACGGGCGCGACGTGGTTTTTGTGCCGGTGGCGCTGAACTATGACCGGGTGCTGGAGGACCGGATCCTGACCTCTGCCGCCAAGGCGGGCGAGCGCCGGTTCCGGGCCGGGATCGGGCTGGTGGCGCTGCGGCTGTTGCGGCAGCTGTGGCTGTGGATGACCGGGCGCCACCGCCGCGCGGGCTATGCAGCGGTGAACTTCGGCCGCCCGCTGAGCCTGGCCGGTTTCGGGGCGGGGCGGCAGGGCGACATCACCAAGCCGCTGGCGCGGGAGCTGATGCAGCGGATCAGCGCCATTGTTCCGGTGCTGCCGGTGCCGCTTATCGCGGCGCTCCTGTTGCGCCACGGCGCCCTCAGCCGGGCCGCCATCGAGCACCGGCTGGAAGATCTGATCGCGGCGATGCCGCTGGCGCATGCCCATATGCCCCGCGAGAATCTGTCCTATGCGGCCGGCGGCGGCCTGCAGCAGCTGCTGCGCCGCGGGCTGGTGGCCGAATCCGGCGGCCGGTTCGCCCCGGTCGAAGACCGCCGCGACCTGCTGGTGTTTTACGCCAATTCGATCCGCCACCTGATGCCCCAGGATGGCGCGCAGCCGGGTGGAAACCGTGATTTTTCTGCACCTGCTAAGGGAAATGCTGCATCCGCTGGGTCATAAAATTACCCATACAGCGCAAAAGTGGTTGCAATATTACTCTGCCAATCCTATCCCTCAGATAACCGCTGCGATTCTGCACCGCGGCAAAAGCACAGGCTACAAAGGAGGCCATCATGGCATTGGATACCCAGACTGACGTCATGTCGTACGAGGCGCCGGAGAAAGATCTCTATGAGCTGGGGGAAATTCCCCCGATGGGCTATGTGCCCAAGAAGATGTACGCATGGGCCATCCGCAAGGAGCGCCACGGCGAGCCGAATACTGCGATGCAGCAGGAAGTGGTCGATGTTCCGGAGCTGGACAGCAACGAGGTGCTCGTCCTGGTGATGGCGGCCGGCGTCAACTACAACGGCGTCTGGGCCTCGCTGGGCAAGCCGATCTCGCCCTTTGACGGCCACAAGGCACCCTATCACATTGCCGGGTCCGATGCCTCGGGCATCGTCTGGGCGGTCGGCTCGAAGGTCACCCGCTGGAAGGTCGGCGACGAGGTGGTCATCCACTGCAACCAGGATGACGGCGACGACGAGGAATGCAACGGCGGCGACCCGATGTATTCGCCCAGCCAGCGGATCTGGGGCTATGAGACGCCGGACGGATCGTTCGCTCAGTTCACCAACGTGCAGGCCCAGCAGCTGATGCCGCGCCCCAAGCACCTGACCTGGGAAGAAAGCGCCTGCTACACGCTGACGCTCGCCACCGCCTACCGGATGCTGTTCGGCCATGAGCCGCACGACCTGAAGCCGGGCCAGAACGTGCTGGTCTGGGGCGCTTCGGGCGGCCTCGGCTCCTACGCTATCCAGCTGATCAACACCGCCGGCGCCAACGCCATCGGCGTGATCTCGGACGAGAGCAAGCGCGACTTCGTCATGGGCCTCGGCGCCAAGGGCGTTCTGAACCGCAAGGACTTCAACTGCTGGGGCCAGCTGCCCACGGTCAACACCCCGGAATATGCCGAGTGGTTCAAGGAAGCCCGCAAGTTCGGCAAGGCGATCTGGGACATCACCGGCAAGGGCGTGAACGTCGACATGGTGTTCGAGCATCCGGGCGAGGCGACCTTCCCGGTCTCCACCTTCGTGGTCAAGAAGGGCGGCATGGTGGTGATCTGCGCGGGCACCACCGGCTATAACCTGACCTTTGACGTGCGTTACATGTGGATGCACCAGAAGCGCCTGCAGGGCTCGCACTTTGCCCATCTGAAGCAGGCCGCCTCCGCCAACAAGCTGATGGTCGAGCGCCGCCTGGACCCCTGCATGTCCGAGGTCTTCACCTGGAACGACCTGCCGGAAGCGCACATGAAGATGCTGCGCAACGAGCACCTGCCCGGCAACATGTCGGTTCTGGTGCAGGCGCCGAAAACCGGCCTGCGCACGCTGCAGGACGTGCTGGAGGCCTGATCCTGCAGGCTGCATCGCTATCAAGCTGAGACCAAGCCCGCGAATCACATCGGTGGTTCGCGGGTTTTTGCTGATTTAACGGATTGCAGCGAAGAATTTCAGCCGGTTGCCGGATGCGGCCTCGCTATTTCAGGGGAGGCGCCAGCCGCCGGCAGGAAAAGGCGGCTCTCTACGCTCCGGTTTTTGCGGCGTTTTTTTGCGGCTTCGCACGACTGTTCACCCAAAATGAACGAAAGCGGAACCTTCGCATTGACCTCCGGGAGGTCCCCACTGCAAAAGAGCATGAACGACCGGCCAGCCCGCGGCAGCATGTTTTGCCACGGGCCTCCCTCAGAACGGGGCCGGACCTAAAGGGCAGCAGCACGTAATTCATGGCATACAAAGCAGAACTCGACCGCATTCTGGAGGCGCTTGACGCCACTGAAACCTTGGAAGGCCTTCAGCTGATCGTTGAGCAGGTCTGCGAAGTGTTCGCCGTCGATCATGCCATGTACCTCTGGGTCGAAACCGCCGGGAACCACTATTATTTCGGCACCTACTCCAAGGCCTGGACGGACCGCTATCTGGACAAGGCCTACTCGCGGGTCGATCCGGTGGTGGTGGGCTGCTACCAGCGCTTTCACCCGGTCGACTGGAAGCGGCTGGACTGGAATCCCAAACCGGCCCGCGAGTTCCTGAGAGACGCGATGGTGCATGGTGTGGGCAACCAGGGCTATGCGATCCCCATCCGGGGGCCGAACGGCCAGTTCGCGCTCTTCACGCTCAGCCACAATTGCGACGATGCGGCGTGGGAAAAGATTATCGCACGGTACAACCGCGATTTCATTCTGGTGGCCCACTACTTCAACCGCAAGGTGCTGGAGCTGGAGCCCTCCCGGACGGCGGAGCAAGCGCAGCCGCTGTCGCCGCGGGAGGTGGATGCCCTGACGCTGCTGGCGATCGGCTACAGCCGCGCGCAGGTGGCGCAAACCCTGGCCATCTCGGAGCACACCCTGCGGGTCTATATCGAAAGCGCCCGGTTCAAATTGGGCGCGATCAACACCACGCACGCCATTGCCCGGGCTGTAAGTCTCGGTTTGATTGTGGTTTAGCGGTAGATATACCTCAATGCGTGTAAATTCTCTCGGGCATTGAACCCAATGGTCGTACTATTCCCCTGCTTTTCTACCAAAGGGGGAATACATCATGCTGCGGTATGTTTACGGTCACGATCTTCACACGCATTCCGATCTGGCTCATTCAATGTTCCTGGACCGGGCCGATCAGTTCAAGACGCGGCTCGGCTGGGATGTGCAGGTGGACGCCAACGGCGAAGAGCGGGACCAATACGACGAACTGGACCCGCTCTACATGATCTGGGAAATGCCGGACGGCAGCCACGGCGGCTCCATGCGGTTTCTGCCGACCACCGGCCGGGTGATGGTGAACGAGATCTTCCTGGATCTCTGCGGCGGCGTCCCCATCTGCAGCCCGCTGATCTGGGAATGCACCCGGTTCTGCCTGTCGCGCAAGGCGCACGGCAGGATCGCAGCAGGGCTGATGCTTGGCAGCCTGGAAATCATGCGCAACTTCGACGTTCCTCATTACACAGGCGTGTTCTACCGCCACACGGCCCGCGCCTTCCGCAACCTGGGCTTCGCGCCTGAGATCACCGGCACCCAGGGCGAGGGGCGCAATCCCATCTGCATGGGCTTTTGGGAATATGCCGAAGAGACCTATCACAGCGTGTCGCGCAAGGCGGGCATCCCGCCGGAGCTGTCGCAGCTGTGGTTCGACCGCTCCTTCGGCGGCGCCGGCGCCTCCGGTCCGGTGGCGCTCAGCGCCTGATCAATGCGCACACCGGGGCCGGATCCTCTGGCGGACCCGGCTCCGCGGCTGTAGGGTCGCGCCATGACAGCTCTGCCCGTACAGTTTTCCGATGACCAGGCCGCCGCTTATGACAGCGTGACCGAACTCCTGCGCCAGGCGGGGGTGGACCTTGACGACGGGCTTTTGCAGCCGCCCCGCGGCGATGCCGGGGTGATGGCGGTGATCGGCAAGGCCGGATCCGGCAAGACGCTGCTGCTGGCCGAGCTTTACAAGGCGCTGGAACAGGCGGGGGTTGAAGTTGTCTCCGGCGATTACGAAAGCCGCAAGAAGGGCGAAGACCGCCGCACGCTTGCGATTCTGGCGCCCACCAACAAGGCCGCCAGCGTGCTGCGCCTGCGCGGGGTGCCGGCCACCACCATCCACCGTATTCTTTACACGCCGGTTTACGATCCTGAATTCGAGAAAATCGCCGAATGGCTGGCGGGGCAGGGGGAGCAGCCCGACATCGAAGGGCTGAGCGAGGAGGCGCTGGCCCGGGCCGCGGCCTTTTACGAAAGGAACAAGTCGATCCCCGGCGCGCTGGCGGCGGCGGGCCTGCGCGGCTCCGACTTCATCACCGGCTGGAAGCGGCGCGAGGATCCTCTCGACATCGGCTTCATTGACGAGGCATCGATGCTGGACGACCGCCAGTTCGAGGATCTGAAGGAGATCTTCCCGAACCTGGTCCTGTTCGGCGACCCGGCGCAGCTGGCGCCGGTCAACCAGTCGGGCTCCATGGTGTTCGAAACCCTGCCGGAGCCGCGCCAGCTGATCCTCAACCGCATCCACCGGCAGGAGGCGGGCAACCCGATCCTCGACCTGGCCCACGCGCTGGCCGACCCGCAGCTGGGGTTTGAGGATTTCGAGCGCATGGTGGAGGACACCGCCCGGCGCGACGACAGGGTGGTCTGGGGCCAGCGGGTGGAGGTCGACCTGATGGCGCGCTCGCCGGTGCTGGTCTGGCGCAACAACACCCGCATCCGCCTGATCAACGCCTTCCGCGCCGTCCATGGCGCGCCGGAAGATGCGCTGATTGCCGGCGAACCGCTGATCTGCGACGGTATCGAACTGCCGGCGAAGCACCGCAAGAAGCGCCTGGACCTGGAGGCCCGCGGCCTGATCAAGGGCGCGCAGGTGATCTACCTCGGGGCCGGCCGCAAGCCCGGGTTTTCCCGCCTGCATGTGATCGGGGCAGAGGATCCGCAGGTCTCTGCCGCCTCGATCGTGAAGATCGAGAAACCGGATGAGGAAGAACCCTTCATTCCCTATGCCGCGCGCATGGGCGCAACCTTCCTGCATGGGGCGGCCGTGACCATCCACAAGGCGCAAGGCTCGCAGTGGGACACCGCCCAGGTCTTTGCCCCCGACATCTATGCCGCCGCCCGCATGGGCCGGGTGGAGGCAGGCCAGCCGCTGTGGAAGCGGCTTGCCTATGTCGCCATCACCCGCGCCCAGGAACGGCTGATCTGGGTGGTCAGGAACCGGCTGGCCAAACCTTCCGGCCCGCTGCCGGTGGACGACCTCAAGGCCATCCCGGCCGCGGCGCTGACACTGGAAGCACAGGAGGACACCCCCGCATGAGCTCTTCGATCCTGATCACCGGCGCCAGCTCCGGCATCGGCCGTGCCGTGGCGGAGCTGTTTCTGGCCGAGGGCTGGCAGGTCGGCCTGCTGGCCCGCCGCGCGGACAAGCTGGAGGAGGCGGCGCAGGGCCACGCGAACGCGCATGTGCTGCCCGCGGATGTGACCGACCCCGCGGCGGTGGACCATGCGGTGAACAGCTTTGTGATGGCGGCGGGGCGGCTGGATGTGCTGTTCAACAACGCAGGCATCTTCACCCCGCCGGGCACCATCGACGAGATCCCGCTGGAGGACTGGTTTGCCTCGGTGAACGTGAATCTCACCGGCATGTACCTGGCGGCCCGCGCCGCCTTCCGGCAGATGCGCCAGCAGGCGCCGCAGGGCGGCCGGATCATCAACAACGGCTCCATCGCCGCCCATGTGCCGCGGCCCCATTCAGCGCCCTATGCGGCCACCAAGGCCGCCATCACCGGCCTCACCAAAAGCCTGTCGCTGGACGGCCGCGCCTTTGACATCGCCTGCGGCCAGATCGACATCGGCAACACCCGCACCCCGATGGTCGAAGACCTGGGCCAGCGCCACGCGGAGGCCAATCCCGGTGCCGAACCGATGCACACCTTTGCGGTGGAGGACGCGGCGAAATCGGTTCTGCACATGGCCCGCCTGCCGTTGGAGGCCAACGTGCAGTTCATGACGGTGATGGCCACCAAGATGCCCTACATCGGCCGCGGCTAAGCGCTCCCGCCCGTCGCAGGCGCATTACTCATGCGCCGCTCCCGTTGGGCGTGGCGCTGCGCTGGCGCGTAGCGGGCCAGCTCTCCCGGCGGCACAGCCGCCTGCCGGGCAGCGAAACGCGGGCCTTCATCTTTCGCAAAATACTCCGGGGTGAATTGGCCGAAAGGCCAAGAGGGGCAGCGCCCCTTTTCCGCTCCGCCAGAAGGCGCTGGCCCCTTAGCGGTTCCTGAGCAGGCTGAAGGCTGCGGACGCGCCCCAGCCGGCCGCAATGGCAATCGCCAGCGACATCAGGCCGTAAAGGAACGGCTGCTCGCGCGAGAGCGCGTACAGGAACTTCTCCAGCCCCACCTTGCGCACGTCGATGGCGGTCTCATAGCTTGACACAACTTTGCCGCCGCGGGTCAGGAAGATGCGGGTCAGATAGCTGCCCTCGGTCAGGTCAGCGGGCATCTCGATGGCGGTGCGGAACAGGGTCTGCTCATCCACCGCCACCGTGTTTTCGCGCAGGGAGTAAAGCCCGTTCTTCTCGCGGATCCGGATCACCGCATCGGCAAAGGCCTGGGCGCCGCGGATATGCATCGCGGCGCCGACCGAGCGGATCGCGCGCTTGATCGAGATCCGGTAGCGCAGGTCCTCGGTGTCGGTCAGCACCTGTTTGAACGGGGCACTGGTGGCCACCGCATAGAACGCCGGCGCGGAGTCGACCAGAACGCTGTCGACGTTGATCCAGATCCCCAGCTTCTTTTCCTTGCGCCGCACCATGACGGACGGCGCCGGGCCGGACACGGCGACCACCACCTCCAGCGGGTCGTCCTGCGGGATCGGGGTTTCGCGTTTGACGGCGCCGAAAACCAGGATTTCCGACCCGTCGAAGGTGGCGGTGATCGCCACCCGGTCCTGGCTAAGGCCAAGCACGACCTCTTCCTTGCCGGCCTGGGCCGCGGCGTGCGGCAGCAGGGCCAGGGCGGCGGCGCTCAGGGCGGACAACAGCAGCTTGCGCATGGTCAGTGTCCCCCAGGCTCACCCAGCGAGTAGATCTCGGAGGGTTGCAGCAGGAGGTCGAGGCCCAGTTTGACGCAGACCGCGATGACCATCAGCGCCAGCAGGATGCGGAGCTGTTCGGCCTTTAGATACACACCGATCCGGGTGCCGATCTGGGCACCGATCACGCCGCCGATCAGCAGCAGCACCGCCAGCACGATGTCCACGGTATAGTTGGTGGTGGCGTGCAGCATGGTGGTGAAACCGGTGACCAGGATGATCTGGAACAGCGAGGTGCCGACAACCACTTTGGTCGGCATGCCGAGGATGTAGATCATCGCAGGAACCATGATGAAACCGCCGCCGACGCCCATGATCGCGGCCAGAATCCCCACGGCCACGCCAACCAGAACGGGCGGGATCACCGAGATATAGAGGCCGGAGGTGCGGAAGCGCATCTTGAACGGCAGCGCATGCACCCAGCCGCGCTGGCGGCGCGGGGCGGGCGCGGCACCGCCTGCCTTCTTGGCCTTGCGGATGGCGTTCAGGCTTTCGATGAACATCAGGCCGCCAACGACGCCAAGGAAGACGACGTAGCACAGCTTGACCAGCAGATCGACCTGCCCCAGCGCCTTGAGATAGTTGAACACCACCACCCCCAGCGCCGCCCCCATCAGGCCGCCGGCCTGCAGCACCAGCCCCATCTTGATGTCGACCGTGCGCCGCCGGAAATGCGCCAGCACCCCCGAGAAGGAGGAGGCAACAATCTGGTTCGCTTCCGTGGCCACCGCCACCGCGGGCGGGATGCCGATGAAGAACAGAAGCGGCGTCATCAGGAAGCCGCCGCCGACTCCGAACATGCCTGAGAGAACACCCACCATTCCTCCGAGGCCCAGAAGAAGGTAGGCATTGACCGAGACCTCAGCTATGGGAAGGTATATCTGCATGATCTTTGTTAGACCGCAGACCGCCTGAAAATCAATGATCTATGCCGCTGTGCAGCGTGCAGGACTGATTTGAGGCGGCAAACTGGACTTAACTGTGGCCGCCCTGCACTGGCTGAGGCGTAGGGGCTCCCGCGCCCGCAGGCGGCTGGCTGCGCCAGTTGCCTTGGCGGCCTTGGGCCGGGCGCCGCCCTGCGGGCGGCGCAAAGGTCTTTCTGCTGAGGGAGGCCCCAGTGCGGCAGGGCTGCCCCTCAGGCGGCCGTTTGAGTGCAGCTGCGTCTTTGCCGCGTCGAGGGGGGGAAGGCGCCTGCGCGCGGCCGCTGCCGCGGCCCTTGGCCCGGAACAAACGCATGCTGGGAAAAGCAAACGCCCGGCGCAGGGCCGGGCGTTCGGGGTGTTACTTGCAGCGCTCAGCGCTCTTTGACGTAAGGCTCGCCGCCGGCGCGGGGCGGGATCGCCTTGCCGACGAAGCCGGCCAGGATCACAACCGTCAGCACATAGGGCAGCGCATCCATGGCCTGAACCGGGATCACGATGCCGCCAAGCTCGATGTTCTGGAAGCGCAGGGCGATGGCCTGCAGCAGCCCGAACAGCAGGCAGGCGCCCATTGCGTGCCAGGGCCGCCACTTGGCAAAGATCAGCGCCGCCAGCGCGATGAAGCCGCGTCCTGCGGTCATGTCCTTGACGAAGCCCGCCTGCAGCGCAGTGGCCAGATAGGCGCCGGCAATGCCGCACAGCAGGCCGCAGATCATCACCGCGCCGTACCGCAGGCCGACAACCGAGACGCCCGCGGTGTCCACTGCCGCCGGGTTCTCGCCCACCGCGCGCAGGCGCAGGCCGAACCGGGTGCGGAACAGGATCCACCAGGTGGCCGGCACCGCCAGGAAGGCGATGTAGACCAGCACCGAATGGCCCGACAACAGCTCGGAGTAGATCGGCCCCAGCACCGGCACGCCCGACAGGCTGTCGGCAAAGGGCAGGGTGATCGGGGTGAACCGGCCGCCGCTGAACAGCGACGGCGTGCGGCCGCCCTGCTGGAACCAGTCCTGGGCAATCAGCACCGTCATGCCCGCAGCCAGGAAGTTGATCGCCACGCCGGAGATCAGCTGGTTGCCGCGGAAGGTGATCGAGGCCACTCCGTGCAGTCCGGCCAGCACCAGTGAAGAGGCGATGCCCGCCAGCAGCCCCAGCCAGACATTGCCGGTCACCGCCGCCACGGCGGCAGAGAAGAAGGCAGCCATCAGCATCTTGCCTTCCAGGCCGATATCGAAGATGCCCGCGCGCTCGGAGTAGAGGCCGGCCAGGCAGGCCAGCAGCAGCGGTGTTGCCAGGCGGACGGTGGAATCCAAAATCTGGATGATCGTCAGGAATTCCATCAGTTCTGCCCTCTCCGCACCGCCAGAAAGATCTTCTCAAGCGGCATCCGCACCATGTTGTCCAGCGCACCCGTGAACAGGATCACCAGCGCCTGGATCACCACGATCAGCTCTCGCGGGATCGAGGTCCAAAGCGCCAGTTCCGCGCCGCCTTGATACAGGAAGCCGAACAGGATGGCCGCCAGGAACACGCCGAACGGGTGGTTGCGCCCCATCAGCGCCACCGCGATGCCGATGAAACCGGCGCCTTCGGTGGCGTTCAGCACCAGCCGCTCCGCTTCGCCCATCACGTTGTTCACAGCCATCATGCCCGCCAGCGCGCCGGAGATCAGCATCGCGATCATGATCGTGCGCACCGAGGAGATGCCGGCATAGCGTGCGCCCGGCTCGGATTTTCCGAGGGAGCGGATCTCATAGCCCAGCGGCGTCCGCCAGATCAGCAGCCAGACGAACAGGCAGGCGCCCATGGCGACCAGCAGGCTGACGTTGGCCGGGGCCGATTTGGAGAAGTTGATGCCGATCGGCGCCAGCAGCTCATGCAGGGAGGGCAGGTGGACAGCCTGCGGGAAGCGTTCGGTGGCCGGATCCATCGAGCCTTCGGGGCGCAGCACGTTGACCAGCACATAGTTCAGCACCGCCGCGGCGATGAAGTTGAACATGATGGTGGTGATCACGATATGGCTGCCGCGCTTGGCCTGCAGATAGGCCGGAATGGCGGCCCAGGCGGCGCCAAAGATCCCTGCGCCCAGGGCGGCAAAGGCCAGCGCCAGCGTCCAGTGCGGCCAGGGGATCAGCAGGCAGACCAGCGCCACGCCCAGGCCCCCCAGCATCGCCTGGCCCTCGCCGCCGATGTTGAACAGCCCCGCATGGGCGGCCACCGCCACCGCGAGGCCGGTGAACATGAAGTTGGTGGCGTAATAGAGTGTATAGCCCCAGCCATAGGTGGAGCCCAGGGCGCCATTGACCATCAGCTTGACCGCGGCCACCGGGTCTTCGCCGATCCCGAGGATCACCAGGGCTGACAGGAGCGCGGCCAGGATCAGGCTGATCAGCGGGATCAGGACCACGTCGGCCCATTTCGGCATCTTGTCCATTTACGCGGCCCCCGGTTTGGCTTTCACGGCCGGAACGCGCAGCGGTCCGGCCAGCGCCCGTCCGCCCCCATGGGCGGGCGCTTCGCTTCCGCCCGCGGACAGGCGCAGGCCCTTGTTGCGAGTCATCTTGTATTGCATCACGCGGCCTCCCCCGCGACACCGGCCATCAGGAGGCCGAGTTCTTTCTCATCGGTCTGATCCGCCGGGCGTTCGCCCATGATCATGCCGTCAAACATCACCGCAACCCGGTCGGAGAGCGACAGGATCTCTTCCAGCTCGACCGAGACCAGCAGGATCGCCTTGCCCTGGTCGCGCAGCGCGACGATTTGCTGGTGAATGAATTCGATGGCGCCGATGTCGACGCCGCGGGTCGGCTGGCCGACCAGCAACAGGTCCGGGTTGCGCTCGATCTCGCGCGCCACCACGATCTTCTGCTGGTTGCCGCCGGAGAAGTTCTTGGCCGCCAGCCAGGGGTCCGGCGGGCGCACGTCGAATTTTTCCATCTTGGCCTCGGTGTCGGCTTGCAGGGCGGCGTTGTTCATCAGCACACCGTTCTGATAGGCCGCATCGCGGTGATAGCCGAAGGCCACGTTTTCCCAGGCGTGGAAATCCATGATCAGGCCCTCGCGCTGGCGGTCCTCCGGCACATGGCCGATACCGGCGCCGCGGCGTGCCTTGGCATCCGATCCCGGGCCGCTGAGCGGCAGCGGCGTGCCATGCAGCTTGATGCTGCCGGTGCCCGGACGCATGCCGCCCAGAACTTCCAGCAGTTCCGACTGGCCGTTGCCGGCCACCCCGGCAATGCCGACGATCTCGCCCGCGCGCACGGTCAGGTTGATGCCTTTCAGGCGCTCGACGCCGGCCTCATCCACCACCCGCAGGTTCTCGATCTCCAGGATCGGGGCGCCGGGCTGTGCGGGCACCTTGTCGACGCGCAGCAGCACCTTGCGGCCCACCATCAGCTCGGCCAGGTGCTCGGGGCTGGTCTCAGACGTCTTGACGGTGGCGGTCATCTGGCCGCGCCGCATCACCGACACCGTATCGGTGTACTCCATCACCTCCCGCAGTTTGTGGGTGATCAGGATGATGGTCTTCCCCTCGGCGCGCAGCCGGTCGAGGATGCGGAACAGCTGGTCGGCCTCAGACGGCGTCAGCACGCCCGTCGGCTCGTCCAGGATCAGGATCTCTGCCTTGCGGTAGAGCGCCTTGAGGATCTCCACCCGCTGCTGCGCGCCGACGCCGATTTCGTCGATGCGCGCATCGGGGTCCACGTACAGCTCGTACTCCTCCTCCAGCGCCTTCAGCTCCTTGCGGGCGCGGCGCAGCGAGGGCATCAGCATGCCGCTGTCCTCGGCCCCCAGCACGATGTTTTCCAGCACGGTGAAGTTTTCCACCAGTTTGAAATGCTGGAATACCATGCCGATGCCCGCGGCAATTGCCGCCTGGCTGTCGGGGATCTCGGTCTTCTTGCCGTTGATGAAAACCTCCCCTTTGTCGGCCTTGTAAAAGCCATAGAGGATCGACATCAGCGTCGACTTGCCCGCACCGTTTTCACCGATGATACCGTGAATGGTGCCGGGGGCGACGCGGATCGAAATGTCCTTGTTTGCCTGGACAGGGCCAAAGGCCTTGGAGATGCCTTTGAGTTCGATGGCGGGGGCAGTCAAGCGGGCTCTCCCATGCCTGTAAATCCGATCAGCCGCACCACTTTGCCGTCTTGCAGATCGGCAAAATACTGGCCGCGCGCCATGCGGGTGCCGTCCTTCAGGAAATCCACTGTGGCGCGCGCATGGCCGTGGTGTTCCGAGACGGCCACCACTTTGGCCTCGGCGCCCGGCATCTTCGCGCTGAACTGCGCGATATGGTCCAGATAGGCGCCGCGGCCCTCGATGGGGGCGGGGATGCTGGGATCGGAATAATAGAATTCGGGCCCGATCGCCGCGTCGGTTTTTGCAACACGGCCTTCGGGGGTTGGGTCGCCCCAGGCCGCAAACAGAATATGAATAGACTCCGTCATGGCCTGGGGCTTTCTCTTAGAAGCTCAGCGCCGGGCAGCTGTCATCGGACATGTAGTCATGCACCTTGATCTCACCCGAGGCAATCTTGGCAGCAGCGTCGTCCACCGCGGCCTGCATCTCGCCGGTGACCAGCTCGGCGTTGTGCTCATCCATGGCATAGCCGACGCCGCCATTGGCCAGGCCCATCACAGAGAAGCCGGTTTCCATCTCGGCACCGTCCGAGAAGGCCTCAAACACGGCGTTGCCGACGTTCTTGGTCATCGAGGTCAGCACTTTGCCCGGGTGCAGGTGGTTCTGGTTGCTGTCCACGCCGATCGACAGGATGCCTTCGTCGGCCGCGGTCTGCAGCACGCCCACGCCGGTGCCGCCGGCCGCGGCATAGACCACGTCAGCGCCCTGGCTGATCTGCGCCTTGGTCAGCTCCGACCCTTTCACCGGGTCGTTCCAGGCTGCCGGCGTGGTGCCGGTCATGTTGGAAATCACCTTGGCGTCCGGGTTGGCGGCCTTCACGCCCTCGGCATAGCCGCAGGCGAACTTGCGGATCAGCGGAATGTCCATGCCGCCGATAAAGCCGACGGTGTTCGACTTGGACGCCATCGCCGCCATCATGCCGACCAGATAGGAGCCTTCATGCTCGTTGAAGACGACCGAGCGCACGTTGTCGCCCTCAACCACCATGTCGATGATGGTGAATTTGGTGTCCGGGTAATCGGCGGCCACCTGGCCCAAAGCGTCGGCAAAGGCAAAGCCGACCATCACGATCGGGTTGGCGCCGGCCTCGGCAAAGCGGCGCAGGGCCTGCTCGCGCTGGGCTTCGGACTGCAGCTCGATCTCGCGGTAGGTGCCGCCGGTCTCTTCGACCCAGCGCTGGGCGCCGTTGTGCGCGGCTTCGTTGAAGCTCTTGTCGAACTTGCCGCCCAAGTCGAAGATCAGCGCAGGTTCGGCCAGCGCGGCACCTGCTGTCAGGGCCAGCGACGCGGCTGCGCCCATCAGCGATTTCATCAGGGTCATCAGGTTAACTCCCACTGTCATTATTGTTGGATGCAGCGGGGCTTTTCCGCTGCCCGGCCACGTTCAGGCCAAAGAGGGTGCGGCAATTTAGCCTGCAGGGCAGGGAGAGGGTCAACCGCTTTTTGACCAAATGGTGCGAAATCCGCGCAACTGGCCTAGCGTAAACCTTTTCTCATCAGGATCGCATCCGCCGGTTTTGCCCCTTCGCGGCGGTAATATCCGGCCCGGCGCCCGCATTCCGCGAATCCGCAGGCATGGTACAGCGCCTGTGCGGGGGCGTTATCGGCGGCGACTTCCAGGAACAGCTCTGCCGCGCCCCGCGCGCGGGCCACTGATTCCCAGTCGGCCATGCAGGCGCGGGCCAGCCCCTGGCGCTGATGGCCGGGGCCGGTCGCAATGGTCAGCAGCTCCGCCTCATCCGCGATCACCCGCACCAGCGCAAAACAGCGGGCGCCGCCTGCGGCAAAAACCAGCGGGCTGTCCAGCAGGGCGGCGAACTCCGCCGCCGACCAGGGCCGGGACTGGGTAAAGGCCGCGGCATGGGTGGCGGCCATCGCCTCCGGTGTCAGCGGGTCAGCCATCAATCAGCGCCGGCGGCACATCGCTGGACGGCGCGGCATCGGCAGAGCGCAGATACAAGGGGGCAGGCGCCCCGGTCACGGTCTCGAACCGCCCGGCCGCAATCCGCGCAATGGCTTCGGCAATGCCCGCCGGGCTTGCCTCGGGCGCAAACGCCAGCCCGGCGCCGCGGGCGGCGTCTTCGGCCTCCTGGCGCGGCATCAGACGCGGCGCTTCCCCGGGCAGGGCGGCATAGACCTGATCGCGCGGCGCAGGCACGGCGGGCAGGGTGCCTTCGGCGGCGCGGGCTTCAAACCCGTCAACGCCGACGGCCGGTATCTCCAGACCCAGCGCCAGGCCGCGCGCAGCAGAGACCGCAATCCGGATGCCGGTGAAGTTGCCGGGGCCGACGCCGACGCCGATGGCGTCAAGATCCTGCCAGCCGGCGCCGCCCTCGGCCAGCACCTCTTCCAGCAGCGGCATCAGCCGCTCGGCCTGGCCGCGGGCCATTTCTTCCAGCCGGGAGGCCAGCACCGCATCGCCGCGCAGCAAAGCGGCCGCGCAATGCGCGGCCGATGTGTCAAATCCCAGAACCAGTGGTTCGGACGCCATCAGATGTCCTTTCGCAGCCGGTCAGACGGCAACCGGGCGCACCTCGGTGACTTCCGGGATATAATGGCGCAGCAGGTTCTCGATGCCCATCTTCAGCGTCAGGGTCGAAGACGGGCAGCCCGCGCAGGCGCCTTGCATGTGCAGGTAGACAACGCCGCGGTCAAAACCGTGGAAGGTAATGTCGCCTCCGTCCTGAGCCACCGCCGGGCGCACCCGGCTGTCCAGCAGCTCCTTGATCTGGTTGACGATCTCGGCGTCCTCGCCGGTGTGCTCCGCGTGGCCCGAGGCCGGATCGGCAGAGCCGTCCGCCATCACCGGCTGGCCGGACTGGTAGTGTTCCATCACCGCGCCCAGAATGGCGGGCTTGATGTGGTCCCAGTCGACCCCGTCCGCCTTGGTCACGGTCACGAAATCATTGCCGAAGAACACGCCGGTCACGCCGTCGACCGCAAAGATGCGGGAGGCCAGCGGCGATTTGCCCGCGGCGTCTGCGCTGGGGAAGTCGGCGGTGCCCGCCTCCAGAACGGTCTGGCCCGGCAGGAATTTCAGCGTCGCCGGGTTGGGCGTGGATTCAGTCTGAATGAACATGTCGGGTCTCCGTTAAGCGTGCCCCCGATATGCGCCTTGCGGCGCGCCAAGTCAAGATTTGGAACTATTCTAAATCTCTCGGCCCGCAGCGTGCGCCAGGGCTTGCTCCAGCCGGTCATCGCCCCAGAACAGTTCCGGACCGCTGATAAAGCTGGGGGCGCCGAAAATGCCAGCGGCAATCGCGTCTTCGGTCTGCGCCCGCAGCGCCGATTTGACGGCAGGCGCCTGGGCGCGCGGCATCAGCGCATCGTCAAGGCCCGCCTGGCGCAAGCAGCCCTGCAGGACAGCGTCGCTGGAGATATCCGCGCCATTACCGAACTGCGCTTGAAACACTGCCTTTGTGAACGCTTCGATGCTGTCCATCTCCGCGGCGGCCAGTGCCAGCCGGGCCGCCTTCAGTCCGTTTTGCGGGAACGGATCCGGGCGCCGGAAGGGCAGCCCGCGGGCGGTGCAGATCCGCTCCATATCGCGCCACATATACCGGCTTTTGGCAGGGTAGATGTTGAACGGGGAGGTGTCCCAGCCCTGCGCGGCAAACACCGGCCCCAGCAGGAACGGCCTCCAGGTGACGGCAACAGAGCGGGCAGCGGCCAGCGCGCCGATCCGCATCACGCTGAGATAGGAATAGGTGGAGGCGAACTCGAACCAGAAGGTTAGCCTGCCGCGCATCGCCTGCCCCCCGCTGCCCTGGTCAGGTGATCGCTTCCAGCTTCTCTTTGCTGAGATCGCCGGGCACGATGGTGATCGGCACCGGCAGGGTGCCGGAGTTCTTGGTCAGCTGGGTGACCAGCGGGCCCGGCCCCTTGCGGCCGGTGCCCGCGCCCAGCACCAGCACGCCGATTTCCGGATCGCCCTCGATAAAGTCGAGGATCTCCGGCACCGGCTCGCCTTCGCGGATCACCAGTTCCGGATCGACGTTCTGGCGGTCGCGCATCCATTTGGCAAAGACCTCGAAATGCGCATGGATCCGTTCGCGGGCTTCTTCCCGCATCACTTCGCCGACGCCGATCCAGTGGTTGAACTCATCCGGCGGGATCACCGACAGGATGGTGACGCCGGCGCCGGTATGCGCCGCGCGCATGGCGGCGAACCGCATGGCGTTCAGGCATTCGCGGCTGTCGTCCAGTACCACAAGGAATTTGCGCATTTTCGCTCTCTCGTTGTTCCACCGCGGATCATGACGCAAGCGGGCGCATCAGGCAATAGAGCCAAACCCGTTGAGCCGTTTCAAGAAACTGGCGCTAGATTGGGGCAGCGAGCGCTCCCGCGCCCGCAGGATCTCCCGGCTGCGCCGGAAGCCCCTTGGCGGCCTTGGGCCCGGCGCCGCGCAGGGCGCGGCGCGGCACCGTGCGCAGGCACGGTGCCTGGCCCAACCGTGCAGCGGTCTTTTGCAAAAAAGGCCCGGAGCGGGCGGGAGCCTCCGCAAGCGGCGCAGCGCCGTGCGTCAGCTCTGGCTGCGGGCCCAGTCCCAGTACATCTCACGCACCCGCTTGGCGACGGGGCCGGTTTGATACTGGCGGCTGTCAAAGGCGATGACAGGTGTCACCTTGCTCATGTTGCCCGACAGGAAGACCTCGTCGGCCTCCTCAAAGTCCTGATAGCCCAGCACGCACTCATGCACCGTAATGCCATCGGCGCGCATGTTGCTGATGTGGCGGGCGCGGGTGATGCCGGCCAGGAAGGTGCCGTTGGGGATCGGGGTGAAGACCTCGCCATCGCGCACCATGAAGACATTGGTGGTGGCGGTTTCCGCTACGTTGCCCATGGCATCCAGCACCAGCGCATTGGTGAACCCCTTGCTGCGCGCCTCGCGCAGCATCCGGGCGTTGTTGGGGTACAGGCAGCCGGCCTTGGCATTCACCACCGCGTTTTCCAGCACCGGACGGCGGAAGCGGGTGCGGGTCAGCGTGGCGGAGGCCTCAGGCGCCGCCATCGGGATTTCCTCCAGGCTGACCGCAAAGCGCGTGCTGTCCGGGTCCGGCGCAATCAGCGTCGCGTCGCCATCCGCCGCCCAGTACATCGGCCGGATATAAACGGCGGAGCCGGGGGCAAACCCCTCCAGCCCCTCGCGGATCAGCGCCGCCATCTGCTCGGCCGAATGGGTCGGTGTCATCAGCAGCGCCTCTGCCGAGGCATTGGTGCGGGCGCAGTGCAGATCGAGGTCCGGCGTCACCCCGTCAAAGAAGCGCGCGCCGTCGAACACCGAAGAGCCCAGCCACATCGCATGGTCCGCCGCCCGCATCACCGGCAGGTCGCCGTCGTGCCAGCTGCCGTTGAAATAGGTCCGGATTGTGCCGCTTACAGCCATGTTTTCCCCCCCTCTGCTTGCCGCTAGGGTAGGCAGAGAAAGGTCAGAGGTCCAGACCTAACATCACCCGCAAATGTCCCGGCAAAGGAGGCGATCAGGCCTGTTTTATTAATTTTTACAGGGTGTTGCCCGTGTCTTGCAACAGTTCTGACGCTGCGTCTTTTGGGTCAGCATGTCTGACCAATTGTTTCGCGCGCGAAACATTCGGGCAGCAGGGCTGACCTACTCAACCTCCGCGAGCAATGCCTGCAGGTCCAGGGCCTCTGTGCCCATCGCCAGGCTTCCGTCCGCCGCACGCGGCCACTCCGCCTCCGCCCGGTCGCGGTAGAGCTCCACCCCGTTGCCGTCCGGGTCGCGCAGGTAAATCGCTTCGGAAACACCGTGATCCGCGGCGCCCTCCAGCGCGATGCCGGCCTCCAGCACCCGGTGCAGAACTGCGGCCAGGCTCTTGCGGTCCGGCAGCAGGATGGCGGTGTGGTAGAGGCCGGTCGCATTGGTCGCCGGGGCAGGACCGCCGCGCGACTGCCAGGTGTTGAGGCCGATGTGGTGGTGATAGCCACCCGCCGACAGGAAGGCGGCGGAGCTGCCCAGCCGCTGGGTCACTTCAAACCCCAGGACGCCGCTGTAAAAGCCGATCGCCCGCTCCAGGCCCGAAACCTTCAAGTGGACATGGCCGATGCGGGTGCCTGCGGGAAGGGGTGGTGTGCCTGTGCTCATTGCAGCCTCCATCTGTCTGGTGCTGCAGATATGGCCGCTGTGCGGCCCGGCTGCCATTCCGCAGCGCCGCACCATGTGCCTGTGGATTTGCACAGCCGCGGCGGCGCAGCGCAGCTAGCGCGCCGCAAGGCGCGCCGGGCCCAACCGGGCCTGCGCATCTGTGATGCGCTGCAGCCCGGGCGGGAGTATTGCGGGTAAGGATCAGGCGGCCGGTTTCAGGCCGGCCTTGTCCAGAATGTCATTGGCGTCCTGCTGCCAGCGGGCCTTCAGATCCGCATTCGGGGTGCGGCGCAGGCCCATGGCCTTCAGCCCTTCGAATTTCTCCGAGTCCTCCTGGCCGAAACTGGCCGCGACCCGCGGCCACCAGTAGTCGACCAGCTCCTGCAGCCCATCGGGGCCCTGGGCCTCGACCAGCACCATCAGGCCTTCTTCGGCCAGCTCCGCGTGGCGGGTCTCCACCGGCAGGATGGCACGGAAGGCTTCGGCCAGCGGCTGGTAGGACACATGGCTCAGCTCCTCCAGCTGCAGCACCACCGCGCGGCCCATCAGGAAGTTCATCACCACCGCATCCGCCCAGCCTTCCAGCGGGTAGTTGAACACCGCCAGGCGCATGTCGTGCTTGGTGCGGCTCTGGCCGATGTCGGCCTCCCGCTCCAGCCGCGCGGTCCAGGGGTGATGGTCGGCATAGCGCTCGGTGTCGGCCCCGAAGTCGCCCATGATCCGCAGCACCTTCTCGGCGTGGTCGGTTTTTTCCAGCACGATCCGCGCCGCGGCGATGCGGGCCTTGATGCCGGGGCCTTCGTTGATGATATCGGCAAAGCCCGCGGCGCCGGCCAGTTCGCTGTCGACGAAGGTCGCCATCAGCTTCATCAGCTCGGCGCGGTAGCGCGGCGGCACGTTGGACGGGTTGGTCAGAACCCCGCCCTGGGCCAGATAGCTTGTGATGCTCATCTCTTCGGACATAAAACGCCCTCCCTGAAATCTCCGGGCGACCCGGGTTTTGAAATTGCCTTACTGATCGTAGTCCACGACGACGTTATCGGTCACCGGATAGGCCTGGCAGGACAGCACATAGCCCTTTTCGACCTCGTAATCCTCCAGCGCGTGGTTGGCGACCATCTCGACCTCGCCTTCCAGCACCTTGCAGCGGCAGGTGGAGCAGACCCCGGCCTTGCAGGCATAGGGCGCGTCCATGGCGTTTTCCAGCGCGGCATCCAAGAGGGTCATGTCCTTGCCCATCTCGATGGTCTGGGTGGCGCCGTCCAGGGTGATCGCGGCCTTGGTCTGGTTGGCGCTGCTGGCGGCGTCGGTTGCGGCGGCCTTGCGCTTGGCCCGGCCCGGCTGGGCCGAGGCGAACAGTTCGAACTTGATCTGGCTGTCGTCAAGGCCTGCGCTGCGCAGGGCGGCGGCGATGCCCAGCATCATCGGCTCGGGTCCGCAGATGAAGGCGGTGTCCACGTTTTCGATGTCGATCCAGTGCTCGAACAGCTGGGCGCATTTCTCCTCTGTCACCAGGCCGGTGAACAGGTCGATTTCCTGGGCGTCCGATTCCAGCACGTGGATCACGTTGAAGCGGCCCATGTAGAGGTTCTTCAGATCCTCCAGCTCCTCGCGGAACATGATCGTGTTCACGCCCTTGTTGGCGTAGACCAGCGTGAAGGAGGATTTGGGCTCCGCCGCCAGCGTGGTTTTGAGGATCGACAGTACCGGGGTAATGCCGGAGCCGCCGGCAAAGCCCAGGTAATGCTTTTCGGCGGTACCATCGAGCGGGGTGAAGAAGGTCCCCATCGGTGCCATCGCCTGCAGGGTATCGCCGGCCTTCAGCTCAGTGTTGGCCCAGGTTGAAAACGCGCCGCCGTCGACGCGCTTGATGCCGACCTGCAGGATGCCTTCGTCCTTGCCGGCGCAGATCGAGTAGCTGCGGCGCAGTTCCTCGCCGTCGAAATCGCGGCGGAAGGTCAGGTACTGGCCCTGGGTGAAATCAAACGCCTCAGCCGCGCCGTTCACGGGCTTCAGGGTAACAACCACCGCATCGCGGATGGTCTTGCGGACATCGGTGACTTCAAGGTCGTGAAAGCGCGCCATCAGGGTCTCCTCAGATGCACTTGAAATAATCAAAAGGTTCGAGGCAGTCCTGGCAGCGCCAGTGGGCCTTGCAGGGGGTCGAGCCGAACTGGCTGACCTTGGTGAGGTTCTTGCTGCCGCAACGCGGGCATTTTTCCGGGCCGCCCGCGGGCTGGGGCGGGGCGATGCCGTATTCCTCCAGCTTGGCGCGCCCCTTTTCCGACAGCCAGTCGGTGGTCCAGGCGGGGGATATCTGGGTTTCGATCTTCAGGTATTCGATCCCCTTGCTGCGCAGCGCAGTCTCGATGTCGAGGCTGATGATCGAGGTCGCCGGGCAACCCGAGTAGGTGGGGGTGACGGAAACAACCAGGGTTTCGCCCTGCCATTCCACACCGCGGACGATGCCGAGGTCGACGACCGAGATCACCGGGATTTCCGGATCCGGCACGGCGTCGAGCCACTCCCAGATCTGGTCAGTGCTTGGCTGAGTTGTCACTTGGCTCATGCGGTTACCCTCATTGGCTGTATCGCCCGGCAGTGCGCCGGGCAACGCCCATTGCGCCCCCGCGGTGCGGGGGTCCAACGCCCGCCGCTCGTGACGGGCGTTGCCTTCAGTTCTCCGGCCGCGGCCTTACCATTTGGCGCCGGGATAGGCGCGCTGCAGCCATTGCATCTGGGTCAAAAGGTGGCCCAGATGCTCGGTATGCATCGCACCGGTGCGCCCGCCCTTATGGGCAAAGCTGCTGTCCGGAATGGTCAGCGTCGCGTCGCTCAGGATGCGGGAGATCAGCGCGTCGTACTCTTCGCGCAAGCACGCCGGATCGGGCGCGATGCCCGCTTTCACCATCTCCGCGTCGGCCTCGTCGGACTGGAACATCTCGCCCACGTAGGGCCACAGATAGTCCAGTGCCTCCTGCATCCGGCGGTGGCTTTCCTCGGTGCCGTCGCCCAGGCCCACCACGGTGTCGGCGGAACGCTCCAGGTGATAGGCCACCTCTTTCGAAGCCTTCTCGGCAATCGCGGCGACCCGCTCGTCCGAGGATTTCATCAGCCGGCCCAGTTGGATCGAATGCCAGGCGTCGAACAGGAACTGGCGCATCAGGGTGCGGCCGAAGTCGCCGTTGGGCACCTCGCACAGCAGCACGTTGCGGAAGTCCCAGGCGTCGCGCAGGAAGGCGAGGTCGTCGGCGGATTTGCCTTCGCCCTGCACTTCACCGGCAAGGCCGAGCCACATCTGGGTCTGGCCGATCAGGTCCAGCGCGGTGTTGGCCAGCGCGATGTCCTCTTCCAGCACCGGCGCGTGGCCGCACCATTCGCTGACCCGGTGGCCGAGGATCAGGGTGTTGTCCCCCATCCGCAGCAGAAACTGGGCAAATGCGTCGTCGCGGGTCATTACATCGCCCCCACTTCTTCGGGGATGTCGAAGAAGGTCGGGTGGCGGTAGACCTTCGACTCGGACGGCTCGTAGAGCGGGCCCTTGTCGCTGGGCGAGGAGGCGGAAATGTGGTTCGCCTCGACCACCCAGATCGACACGCCTTCGTTGCGGCGGGTGTAGACGTCGCGGGCGTTCTTGATCGCCATTTCGGCGTCCGGTGCATGCAGGGAGCCGACGTGGCGGTGGCTCATGCCGTGCTGGCCGCGGATGAAGATTTCCCAGAGGGGCCATTCGTTTTTCATGTCTCAAATCCTCCTGGCTGAGGGGGCGCTTGCGCGTCTGGGCGGAGCGCCGGAATGCTTGGGGTTACTCGGCGGCGTGCTGGCGCGCGGCTTTTTTCTTGGCGTGGGCAAGCAGGCCGTCGCGGACCCAGGCGCCGTCGTCCCAGGCCTTGTTGCGGTCGGCGAGGCGGTCAACGTTGCAGGGGCCATTGCCCTGGATCACGTCAAAGAACTCGCTCCAGTCCGGGTCGGTGTAATCGTAATGGCCGCGCTCTTCGTTCCACTTCAGGTTCTCGTCCGGCACGGTGAGGCCGAGGTATTCGGCCTGCGGCACGGTCTGGTCGACGAACTTCTGGCGCAACTCGTCGTTGGTGTTCATCTTGATCTTCCACTTCATCGACTGGGCAGAGTGGACCGAGTCCTTGTCGGACGGGCCGAACATCATCAGCGACGGGTACCAGAGGCGGTTCAGCGCATCCTGAGCCATCTTCTTCTGCTCCGGGGTTCCTTCTGCCATCTTGCGGATGGCGTCGTAACCCTGGCGCTGGTGGAAGCTTTCTTCCTTGCAGATGCGGATCATCGCGCGGGAGTAGGGGCCGAAGGAGGTCCGCTGCAGCGGCACCTGGTTCATGATCGCAGCACCATCAACCAGCCAGCCGACCGCGCCGATGTCGGCCCAGTTCAGCGTCGGGTAGTTGAAGATCGACGAATACTTCATGCGGCCGTCCAGCAGCATCTCGGTGATCTCGTCGCGGGAGACGCCCAGCGTCTCCGCCGCGCAGTACAGGTACAGGCCATGACCGGCCTCATCCTGCACCTTGGCGAGCAGGATCGCCTTGCGCTCCAGCGTCGGCGCGCGGGTGATCCAGTTGCCCTCGGGCAGCTGGCCGACGATTTCGGAATGGGCGTGCTGGCCGATCTGGCGGATCAGCGTCTTGCGGTAACCCTCGGGCATCCAGTCCTTGGGCTCGATCTTCTCGCCCGCGTCGATGCGGGCCTGGAAGGCCGCCAGCTTTTCCGGATCGTCCTGGGTCGCTTCGGATTTGATCATCTGAGCATACATGTCTGGGACCTCCCTAGAGTTCGTTACACGCGTTCGAGGATCAGGGCGGTGCCCTGTCCAACGCCGACGCACATGGTGCAGAGCGCATACCGCCCGCCGGTGCGCTGCAGTTGGTAGGCGGCGGTCAGCACCAGCCGCGCGCCGGACATGCCGAGCGGGTGGCCCAGTGCAATCGCACCGCCGTTGGGATTAACATGGGGCGCATCGTCCGGAAGGCCAAGCTCGCGCAGGGTGGCAAGGCCCTGCGATGCGAATGCCTCGTTCAGTTCGATCACGTCCATCTGTTCGATGGTCAGGCCGGTGCGGGCCAGAACCTTGCGGGTGGCGGGCACCGGACCGATGCCCATGATGCGCGGCTCGACGCCTGCGGCGGCCATGCCGACGATGCGGGCCATCGGTTTCAGACCGTTCTTCGCCGCAGCCGCTTCATTCGCCATCAGGATCGCTGCGGCACCGTCGTTGACGCCGGACGCATTGCCTGCGGTCACGGTCTTGTCCGGGCCGTTGACGCCCTTGAGGCCCGCCAGCTTCTCTGCCGAGGTGCCGGGGCGGGGGTGTTCATCGGTGTCCACCACCAGATCATCGCCCTTGCGCTGCGGGATGGTGACCGGGGTGATTTCGTCCTTGAAGATGCCGGCCTCATGCGCGGCGGCCCAGCGGGCCTGGCTGCGGGCGGCGAATGCGTCCTGATCCTCGCGGGAGACGCCGTAGTCGTCGGCCACGTTGTCAGCGGTCTGCGGCATCGAGTCGGTGCCATACATCTCGTGCATTTTCTTGTTCACGAAGCGCCAGCCGATGGTGGTGTCGTAAACCGCATTGGCGCGGGTGAAGGCAGAAGTTGCCTTGGGCATCACGAAAGGCGCGCGGCTCATGCTTTCGACGCCGCCGGCGATGGCCATGTCATAGTCGCCCGCCTTGATCCCGCGGGACGCCATGCCGACCGCATCCATGCCGGAAGCGCAGAGACGGTTGATGGTGGTGCCGGGCACAGAGGTGGGCAGGCCCGCCAGCAGCGCCGCCATGCGGGCCACGTTGCGGTTGCTTTCACCGGCCTGGTTGGCATCGCCAAAGATCACATCGTCAAGGGAGCCCCAGTCCACGTCCGGGTTGCGCGCGGCGAGCGCGGCAATCGGCAGGGCGGCAAGATCATCGGTACGCACCTGGCTCAGCGCGCCGCCGTAGCGGCCGATCGGGGTGCGGGTGGCATCGCAGATGAAAGCATCCATGGGTGTTCGCGTCTCCTGTGGCGGCGGCGGGATAAGCCGACCGTTGGGTCGGTATTACGCCGGAAGATGATTCGCGGCAAGTGAAATGTAACCTGAAACTTTCACCTTTGAAAATTCTGTAACGTGTTGGGGCGGAGCGCCCCCGCTGCCGCAGTGAACGCGGGGTTACAGTTGCAAGGCCAAGGCCTTGGCGGTCAGGCTGGCAGCAGGGGGCCGCCGTTTGCGGGCAAATCCGTGTATGCTGTGCACCGGATGGCGGCCAAGGGGAGGAGCAATGCCACAAGGACTGCGCATCGGCGGCGCTGCCGGGTTTTGGGGGGAGGCCGCCCTGGCCACGCCGCAGCTGCTGGCGGCGGGGGGCTTGGATGTTCTCGTCTATGACTACCTGGCCGAGATCACTATGGCGGTGCTGGCGCGGGCGCGGGCAAGGGATCCGCAGGCGGGCTATGCAACAGATTTCGTGACCGCGGCGATGGCACCGAACCTGGCGGAGATCGCCCGGCAGGGGGTGCGGGTTATCTCCAACGCGGGCGGGGTCAACCCGCAGGCCTGCGCCGCGGCCCTGCGGCAGGAGATCGCTGCGCAGGGGCTGGATCTGAAGGTGGCCGTGGTTGAAGGCGACGACCTGCTTGGACGCGCGGCGGAGCTGGCGGCGGCCGCTCCCGAGGATATGTTCACCGGCGCGCCGTTTCCGCCGCTGGAGGAGATCGCCAGCATCAACGCCTATCTCGGCGCCTTTCCGATTGCCGCAGCCCTGGACCGCGGGGCGGACATTGTGGTGACCGGGCGCTGCGTGGACAGCGCGGTCACGCTGGCGGCCTGCATCCACCGCTTCGGCTGGGCGGCGGCGGACCTGGACCGGCTGGCGGGCGGCAGCCTGGCGGGCCATATCCTGGAGTGCGGGCCGCAGGCGACCGGCGGCAACTTCACCGACTGGCAGAAGGCTGCGGAGGGCCTGGCCGCGATCGGCTACCCGATTGCGGAGATCCGCGAGGACGGCTCTTTTGAGGTGACCAAGCCCGCGGGCACCGGCGGCTTGGTCTCCCGCGCGACGGTGGCGGAGCAGCTGCTGTATGAGACCGGCGATCCGCAGGCCTACGTGCTGCCGGATGTGGTCTGCGATTTCTCTGCCGTCACGGCGACGGAGACCGGGCCGGACCGGGTGCGGGTGGCCGGCGCCAGGGGGCGCGGGGTGCCGGATGCGTATAAGACCTGCATCACCTGGCAGGACGGTTTCCGCAGCGGCCACTATTTCACCTTCTATGGCCTCGATGCCGAGGCCAAGGCGCGGGCTTTTGCCACGGCGGCGCTGGCCCGGTCGCGGGAGGCTCTGCGGGGTATGAAGCTGCCGGATTTCAGCGATGTGAGCATCGAGCTGATCGGCAGCGAAAGCCAGTTCGGCGGGCTGCGGCAGAGCGGCGCCGCGCGGGAGGTGGCCGCCAAGATCGCGGTGCGCCATCCCGAGGCCCGTGGAGTGGGGGTGTTCCTGAAAGAGGCGGTGGGTCTGGGCCTGTCGGCGCCGCCTGGGCTTAGCGGGTTTGCGGGCGCGCGGCCCAAGCCCTCGCCGGTGCTGGCGCTGTTTTCCTGCCTGCTGCCCAAGGCACATGTGCCCGCGACCGTGCGGGATGCGGCGGGCACCTGCGCGGTGCCTGCGGCTCCGGCGCTCCCGCTGCAGGCGGTGGAGCCGCCCGCGCCGCCGCCGGTGCCGCACGCAAAGCGCTTGGCGGAGGTGCCCTTGATCCGACTCGCCTGGGCGCGCAGCGGCGACAAGGGCGATATCGCCAACATCGGCGTCATCGCCCGCAGGCCGGAGGTGCTGCCCTGGATCTGGGAGGCGCTGGACCAAGCCCATCTGCGCCGGGTGTTCGGGCATTTCTGGGACGGGCGGATGGAGCGGTTCTATCTGCCCGGCAGCCACGCGGTGAACATCCTGCTGCACGGCGCGCTGGGCGGCGGCGGCACGTCCTCGCTGCGCAACGACCCTCAGGCCAAGGGCTATGCGCAATTGCTGCTGGCGGCCCCGGTGCGGGTGGATGCGGACTTGCTGGAGGCAGCGGCATGATGTGCGCAGGGCTGCGCCCGGCCCTGGGTGGGTGCGAAGCGCCCTCCCGTGGGGAGGGTCGGGCGCTGCCCGGCGTGCCGCCGGGCGGAACGCAAATTGGGAAAGCAGTTCATGAGTGAGTTCCAGACCAAAATCAGCCCGGACAGCGAAACCTTCGCCCGGAACCGCGAAGACATGCTGGCGCTGGTCAAGCGAATGCGCGATTTGGAAGCCCGCGCGGCAGCGAAATCCGAAGAACGCCGCCCGGTCTTTGACAAGCGCGGGCAGCTGTCCCCGCGAGAGCGGGTCTCGGCACTGCTGGACCCTGGGCTGCCGTTCCTGGAGCTTTTCAACATGGCCTCCTACCTGGTGGATGATCCGGACCCGGACACCTCGATCCCCGGCGCCTCGATCATCCTCGGGATCGGGTATGTCGAGGGCGTGCGGGCGATGGTCTTTGCCGATGATGCCGGGATCAACGCGGGGGCGATGACGCAGAAATCGGTGGACAAGGCGCTGGGCGCGATTGCCATTGCCGAGCGGCAGAAGCTGCCCTTCATCCACCTGGTGGAAAGCGCCGGTGCCGATCTGATGCGCTACACGGTGGAGCTGTGGGCGCATGGCGGCGGCATGTTTGCGGGGCTGGCGCGGCTATCGGCGGCGGGCATCCCGGTGATCACGGTGCTGCATGGCGCCTCGACCGCGGGCGGGGCCTATCAGCCGGGGCTGTCGGATTATGTGATCGGGGTCCGGGGCAACGGCATGGCGATGCTGGCGGGCGCGGCGCTGGTACAGGCGGCGACCGGCGAGGCGGCGCAGGACGCGGATCTTGGCGGCGCAGAGATGCACGCCGCAACCACCGGGCTGGTGGAGTATCTGGCCGCGAATGACGCCCATGGCATCGAAATCGCCCGCGAAGTGGTGTCCGGGCTGGGCTGGAAGGCTTGCGGGCCTGCGCTGCCGGTCTGCGCCGAACCTCTGCTGCCGCCTGATCAGATTGCGGGCGTGGTGCCGGTCGACTACCGCACCCCCTGCGACATGCGCGAGGTGGCGGCGCGTATCGCGGATGGCTCGGACTTGCGCGAATTCAAGCCGGATTTCGGTCCGGCGACGCTCTGCCTGCAGGCGCGGATCATGGGGCAGCCGGTTGGCCTGATCGGCAACAACGGCCCGCTGGACCCGGACGGGGCGGCCAAGGCCACGCATTTCCTGCAGGCGATGGACCAGGCCGGCACCCCGGTTGTCTTCTTGAACAACACCACCGGTTACATGGTCGGCACCGCCTCAGAGCGCGCGGGCATGATCAAGCACGGCGCCAAGATGATCCAGGCGGTGACCAATCTGCGGGTGCCCAAGATTGCCCTCTATACCGGGGCCAGCTTCGGGGCCGGGAACTATGGCATGTGCGGCTATGCCTTCGGGGCCGATTTCCTGTTCACCTGGCCCAATGCGATGACCGGGGTGATGGGCGGCGCGCAGGCGGCGCTGACGATGGAGCAGGTCGCCCGGCGCACAGCCGAACGCAAGGGCGTGGAACCGGACGAGGCGCGGCTGGCGGCGCAGCGCGCAAAGATCACTGCGCATTTCGACCGGCAGTCGGATGCCTTCTACACCTCGGGGCGGGTGCTGGACATGGGGATGATCGACCCGCGCGACACGCGGGCGGTGCTCGGTTTCTGCCTGCACACCTGCCAGGAGGCGCGGGTGCGGCAGCTGAACCCCAACAGCTTTGGCGTGGCGCGGATCTGAGGGGGCGGGATGAGCAGTTTTAACACGATCCTGGTGGCCAACCGCGGCGAGATCGCGCTGCGGGTGATGCGCACTGTGCGGGCGATGGGGCTGAAAAGCGTTGCGGTTTACACCGATGCGGATGCCGGCAGCCCGCATGCGGATTTTGCCGATATCTCCATCCGCATCGGCGAAGGCCCCGCGGCAGAGAGCTACCTTGCCACCGGCAAACTCCTCGCGGCCGCCCGGGAGGCGGGCGCGGGCGCAGTGCATCCGGGCTATGGCTTCCTGTCGGAAAACGCGGAGTTTGCCCGCGCCTGTGCGGCTGCCGGGCTGGTCTTCATCGGCCCTGCACCGGAGGCGATTGCCCTGATGGGCAACAAGGCCGCCGCCAAGCGCAGGATGATGGCGGCGGGCGTTCCGTGCATTCCCGGCTATGAGGGCGCGGATCAGGCGGCGGATGTACTGGCGGCAGAAGCCGCGCGGATCGGCTTTCCCGTGATGATCAAGGCCGCCGCGGGCGGCGGCGGCAAGGGGATGCGGCTGGTGCGGCAGGCGGCGGATTTCAGCGCTGCACTGGACCTGGCCCGCAGCGAGGCGCTGGCGGCCTTCGGCTGCGGGGATGTGATCCTGGAACGGGCGCTGCTGCAGCCGCGCCATGTGGAGGTGCAGGTCTTTGGCGATGCCCATGGCGCTGTCGTTCACTTGGGCGAGCGCGATTGCTCGATCCAGCGCCGCCATCAGAAAGTGGTGGAAGAGGCGCCAAGCCCGGCCGTGGATGCAGCCTTGCGCGCCCGGATGGGGGCGGCGGCGGTCAAGGCGGCGCAGGCCATCGGTTACCAGGGGGCGGGCACGGTCGAGTTCCTGCTGGACCGGGACGGGGCGTTTTATTTCCTGGAGATGAACACCCGGCTGCAGGTGGAGCATCCGGTGACGGAGATGATCACCGGGCTGGACTTGGTGGAGCTGCAGATCCGGGTGGCGCGGGGCGACCCCTTGGGGCTGGCGCAGAACGATGTGCGGCTGGAGGGCCACGCGATCGAAGTGCGGCTTTACGCGGAGGATGCGGCGCAGGGTTTTCTGCCGCAGGCCGGGCGGGTTGACCGTTGGCAGCCGCCCTGCGGTGACGGTGTCCGCGCCGATAGCGGGATCGTTTCGGGGCAGCAGGTGCCGGCCTTCTACGATCCGCTGCTGGCCAAGCTGATCGCGCACGGCCGCACCCGGGCGGATGCGCGGCAGCGTCTGATGGCGGCGCTGCAGGACTGCGTGCTGTTCGGGCCGGTGTGCAACCGGGATTTTCTGCTGCAGGTGCTGGCGCATCCGCAGTTTGTCCAAGGGGATATCACCACCGCATTCATCGCCAGCAATTTCCCGGACGGGCTGGCGGCGCCAGTGCCCGCCAGTATCTGGGCGCTGGGTGCAGCCCTGATCCACCGGGCAGAACAGCAGCGCTGCGCCGCCGCGGCGGGCGGCGTGGCCGCGGAACTGCTGGGGTGGTCAAACCGGGGCAGCCTGCACTCCCTTGTGCGGCTGAGCTGCAAAGGCGAGACCCAAAGCGTGCAGGTGAGCGATGAGCCGGGCCGGCTGCGCGTCGCCGGCCCCGGCTGGCAGCACCGGGTGACGGGAGAGGGCGAAGCTCTGCGGGTGGACGGCAGGCGGGCGGACCTCAGGTCCTGGCGGCTGGAGGGGGAAAAGCTGCAGGTGGCAACTGCTGCGCGGATCGTCACCTTCACCCGGCAGCGGGCGTCCGCCGGCACGGCGTCTGCCGGGCAAGCCGGGCAGGTAGTTGCGCCGATGCATGGGGTTGTCCGGGATATCTGCGTGGCAGAAGGGGACCGGGTCGCCGCGGGCAGCCGTCTAGCGGTGATGGAGGCCATGAAGATGCAGCACGAGATCCGGGCGGCCGCGCCGGGTGCCGTTGCGGCGGTGGCGGTGCGTGCCGGGGCCCAGGTGCAGGCGGGACAGGTGCTGCTGGAGATCACGCCGCAGGAAGACGACCGCACGTGATCCCGCAACCGGATGCTCCCGCCCGTCGCCGGTGCATTGAAAATGCCCCGCTCCCGTTGGGCCCGGCGCCGCGCGGCGCGCGGCGCCGGGCCCAACGGTAGGAGGTCTTTCGCCAGAAAGACTGACGACGGGCGGGAGCTGCCGGGTTCAGGTTTCTGCCGGGGGCCAGCTGCCGCGATATTGCAGAACATCGTTCGGGTACTGGCTGTCCTGAACCTGGAAGCAGGTCAGCCCTGCCGGTTCAAAGCCGTGCCGGAGATAAAAGGCAATGGCGCGCGTGTTCTGCGCGTTGGCTGCAAGCCACGGCGCGTCCCAGCCTTCTGACCGGCAGGTCTTTAACCCGGCTTCCAGAAGCAACCGCCCGATGTGCCTGCCCTGATGCCGGGGCTGGATATAGAGCGTCGAAATCTCTGTGCGGGAGGGGCCGCCTGCCGGTCTCGGCCTGCCGTGGCGGATACGGATGTAACCGTCGATACCGTCCTGGTTCTGCGAAACGATCAAGCGTTCGGCAGGGTTATGCAAGGCGTGGGCAAAATGGTCCGGCGTGTACGTGGAAAGGACGTAATCCGAGAAAATGCGGTTGATGCCGTTGCGCAAATAGGTGCCCAGCCAGACCTCTATCGACAGGGCGGCCAGGCTGGAACAGTCGTCCTGGGTCGCGGGCCTCAGGGAAACAGGGTGCAGTGCCGGGGTCATGATGGCTTTCTGAAACAGTCTCACAATGTGCTCCACTGTTCGGCTGCATTGGCCGGGCAGTCAAGGAAACACCCTCGTCAAGGTTGCTTCACCTGTTTATCAATGTGGCAGCACTGTGCGGGAGGCGCCGATGAACATCCTCTACATCATGTTCGACCAGCTGCGGTTTGATTACCTGAGCTGCGCGGGCCATCCGCATCTGCAGACGCCGCATATGGACGGGCTGGCCGCCAAGGGCGTGCGCTTCACCCGCGCCTATGTGCAGTCGCCAACCTGCGGCTCCTCGCGGATGTCGAGCTATACCGGGCGCTACCCTTCCAGCCACGGGGTGCAGTTCAACAGCTACCCTTTGCGGGTGGGCGAATGGACCATGGGCGACCATCTGCGCAAGGCGGGCATGGGCTGCCACCTGATCGGCAAGACGCATATGGTGGCGGATGCCGAGGGGATGCGGCGGCTGGGCCTGGCGCCGGACAGCGTGATCGGCGTGCGCCAGTCGGAATGCGGCTTTGATCCCTGGGTGCGCGATGACGGGCTGTGGGCGGAGGGGCCGGACGGGTTCTATGACAGCAAGCGCAGCCCCTATAACGAATACCTGAAGGGCAAGGGCTACCCAGGTGAAAACCCCTGGAGCGACTTTGCCAATGCCGCAGTGCAGGGGCAGGACATTGCCTCGGGCTGGTTCATGGTCAATGCGGACAGGCCTGCCAACATTGCCGAGGAAGACAGCGAAACCCCTTGGCTGACGACACAGGCGATGGAGTTCATCGCGCAGGCCGAAGGCCCCTGGTGCGCGCATCTGAGCTATATCAAGCCGCATTGGCCCTATATCGTGCCGGCACCCTATCACGATATGTACGGGCCGGAGCATGTTCTGCCGGCGGTGCGTTCGGAAGCGGAACGCGAGGATGCGCACCCCGTCTTTGACGGCATGATGAACAACCAGATCGGCAAGACCTTCAGCCGCGATGAGGTGCGCGAGAAGGTGATACCCGCCTATATGGGTCTGATCAAACAGGCGGATGACCAGATGGGGCGGCTGTTTGCCTGGCTGGAGGAAACCGGCCGGATGCAGGACACGATGATCGTGCTGACCTCGGACCACGGGGATTACCTGGGCGATCACTGGCTGGGGGAGAAGAACCTGTTCCACGAGCCGTCGATCAAGGTGCCGCTGATCATCTATGACCCGCGCGCAGAGGCTGATGCCACCCGCGGCACCACCTGCGATGAGCTGGTGAAGGCGATCGACCTGCTGCCCACCTTCCTGGAGGCGGCGGGCGGCGACCCGGCGCCGCATATCCTGGAGGGGCGCTCGCTGATGCCGTTGCTGCGCGGCGAAACCCCCAAGTGGCGGGACTATGCGATTGCCGAATTCGACTATTCTACCATGCCGCTCTGCGCCAAGCTGGGGCTTGAGCCCAAGGACGCGCGCTTGTTCATGGTGGCGGACAAGCGCTGGAAATTCATGCACGCCGAGGGCGGGCTGCGGCCGATGCTGTTTGATATGGAAAACGACCCGGATGAACTGGCGGACCTGGCTAAGGGCGGCGGACATCAGGAAATCATAGACCTGATGTACAGCCGCCTGCTGGAATGGGGGCTGAGGATGTCGCAGCGGATCACCCTGTCCGATGCGCAGATCACCGCGCGCCGCGGCACCTCCGGGCGCAAGGGGATCCTGCTGGGGGTTTACGAGGCGGATGAAGCCGCGCCCGAGCTGACGGCGAAGTACCGCGGACCGGTGCCGCGATAGCCGCCCTGGATATTCACCTCTGCGCAAATACTCCTGGGGAGCCCGCAGGGCGGGGGCAGCGCCCCCCAGCCCGCGTTGCCAAGCGGCAAAGGGGCGCATAAATTGGCCGGAAACGCATCAAAGGCGGCACAATGGCAGGGCAGACGGAACAGGTTCTGAACGCAATCCTGAGGGATATCGAGACCGGGCGTCTGGTGCCCGGCGCGCCGCTGGAGGAAAGCGAGCTGGTCGAACGCCACGGGGTGTCGCGCACCCCGGTGCGGGAGGCCTTTATCCAACTGGAAGCGATCGGCCTGATCAGGCGGCTGCCGCGCAAGGGGGCGGTGCTGTTCAAGCCGACGCTGGAGGAGTTTCTGGCCATTCTGGAGGTGCATGCCCGGCTGGAGGGGCAAGCGGCGGCGCTGGCGGCGCGGCGGCTGTCTTCGGCGCAGGCCAGGGATCTGGAGGCGGCGGTGGCCGCCTGCGAGAAACACGCGGCAGAGAAGGGGGACCGCGATCCGGCCGGGTATTACCAGCTGAACCTGCGGTTCCATGCATCCGTGGCGGAAGGCTCCGGCAATCCGTTTCTGGTCGAGATGATCAAGACCAACGCGCGCAAGCTGATGGCCTATTACCGGGCGCGCTACCGCTATCCCGGGGTGATTGCGCAGTCTGCCAGGGAGCACCGGCAGATTGCCGGGCTGATCCTGGCCCACGACCGGGAGGGCGCGGAGGCGGCGATGATTGCGCATGTGCAGTTCGACCAGGTCACTGTGATGGATCTGCTGGCGGCGCTGGGCTGAAAGCGCGCTGAACGGCGCCTGGCGGCCCCGTGCCTGCGGCGCGAGTATTTTTCAGAAAGATGAAAACTCAGCGGGCAGACCGCTCGAAGAAGCGCGCGAGGCATTCCGCGAAGGCGTGCTGATCGGAACGTTCTGCCAGGCTGTTCAGGGCGCGGGCATGGACAGCAGGGCCAAGTTCGTCCCGCATTTCTTCGCTCAGCGCGATGATGAAATCGCGGGTCATCTCCGGGTGGTGCTGGGTGGTGAAGATGTGCCGGCCCAGGGTGAAGCCTGTGTTCAGGCCATTGCTTTCGCTGAGCGCTGTTGCGCTCTCCGGCAGCGTGCTGACGCATTCGCTGTGGGAGCCGTAGAGTTTGATTTCGTCCGGCAGGCCCGCAGCCCAATCCGGGCGGTAGAGCAGCTGGTTGCGGGTCAGCCCGTGAACCCAGCCGGCCGGGTTGCGGTCCAGGCTGCCGCCGAGGGCGAGAGCGATGGCCTGATGGCCGAAACAGGCGCCGAACAGCGGGAAATGCCGGGCATGGGCGCCGCGGATCAGCTCCAGCAGCTGTGCAATCCAAGCCGCGCCAGAGCGGGCCGACGCCGGGCTGCCGGTGATCATCGCGCCATCGAAGTCAAACAGATCCTGCGGGAACTCCCCGTCCTTCACCGCAAACACCGTGGTGCGCCAGTCCGGCCGCGCCATCTGGATCAGGCGGGTGAATTTCTCGCCATCCTTGGGGTGCCTTTGGGCGAATGCGCTTTCGTCGGTATTGGTCATCAGGATGGCCAAGTGCATGAGGCAGCTCGCAAGATTTCGTTTTACATATTTATGGTCCGAAATAATATACATTAAGCCAGCAGGACAGGAAAGCCCGCCATGACAGTTTGGACCCCGACAGACGACGGCCATGCGGATCTGAGCAGCCATGACGCCTTTGCAAACGGTGCGCCGCATAACACTTTTGCCCGGCTGCGGCGGGAGGATCCGCTGCACTGGACTGAATACGAAGGCGGCAAGAACTTCTGGTCGCTGACCCGCTATGAGGACATCACGGTGATGAACAAGAACACCGAGGTGTTCTCCTCCGCGCGCGGGATCCGGATGGAGGATCAGTCCTACGAGGAATACCTGGCGCGGCGCACTTTTCAGGAGACCGATCCGCCGGAGCATTCCAAGGTGCGGATGAAACTGCTGAAGGCGTTCTCCAAGACCACCATGGCGCAGTATGAGCAGGATATCCGGGACCTGTGTGCGGATATTCTGGATCAGGCGCTGGCCAAGGGAGAGTTCGACGCCACCAAGGAAATCGCCCGCCAGTTGCCGATGCGGATGCTGGGCCGGGTGGTTGGCTTGCCGGAGGCGGACCTGCCCTGGCTGGTGGAAAAAGGCGATGCGCTGATTGCCAATACCGATCCGGACTTCACCTCCCACGTGCTCGACAAGATGCAGACGGATGAGTTCCGGATGATGCCGTTCAATTCGCCTGCCGGGGCGGAGCTCTATGTCTATGCCAAAGAGCTGATGGAGGAGAAGGCACGTAAGGGCGATACCTCGGGCGTGCTGAACCTGATCCTGGAGCCGGCCAAGGACGGCTCGGTCATTACAGAGACCGAGTTCCGCAACTTCTTTTGCCTGCTGGTGGCGGCGGGCAATGACACCACGCGCTATTCGATTGCTGCGGGCATACAGGCGATGTGCCATCAGCCGGAGCTGCTGGCGCAGATGCAGGCGGGCGGGGCGGTCTGGGATACCGCGGCGGATGAGATCATCCGCTGGGCGACGCCTGCGCTCTATTTCCGGCGCACCGCAACGCGGGATCATGAAATGCACGGCAAGACCATCCGCGCGGGTGACAAGGTGCTGTACTGGTTTGTCTCCGCCAACCGGGATGAGACGCAGTTCGACGATCCATTTCACGTGAATCTGCACCGCAGCCCGAACCGGCATCTGTCGTTCGGGCAGTTCGGCCCGCATGTGTGCCTCGGCATGTGGCTGGCACGGCTGGAGGTCACGGTGCTGTTCCAGGAGCTGGCCAAACGCATCCGCCATATCGAGGCGGCAGGTCCGCATAAGTTCCTGCGCTCGAATTTCGTGGGCGGCATCAAGGCGCTGCCGGTCAGGGTGGAGGCGGCGTAGCGGCCAGGCCTCCCGGCAGGAAAGACTCTGAGGAAACCGCTAAATATGTTAAGTAAAACGGTACGGGAAGACGCTGCCGAAGACTGTCCAGCAGGGAAAGGACCTTGAGCCATGAAGACCCGCTTGCGTGCGATGTTCTGCGACCACCTCAGCATCATGCGGGGGAAATACCTGCCGAATTCCAAGATCGGGGATGACTCGACACGGTTCTGCCGGTCGGTCTTCGGCACCCACTACGACAAGGATCTGCTGGATGCGCCGGGTGCGATGGTGAAGCAGGGCCTGCCGGACATGGAGCTGAGATGGCTGCATGATGACATCCGCGACAGCTGGCATGCCTCGACCAGGGTGGTGCTGGGCGATCTCTATGACGATGAGGGCGAGCCGCTGGCGCTGTGCCCGCGCCGGGCGCTGAAGCGGGCGGTTGCGGATTGGCAGAAACACGGGCTGACGCCCAAGGTCGGGATCGAGCTGGAGGCCTATGCCCTGCAGGCCGACGACCGCGGGCGGCTGATGCCCTATGACGCGCCCGGCGGTGTGGTCTACGGCACCGGCCCCTTTGCCGACCCGTTGCGGTTTAATGACCGGATCTGGGCGATGGCGGACGACATGGGCTTCTCGCTCGACATGATCACAGCTGAATTCGACAGCCCGCAGTTCGAATACACGCTGACCTTTGATGACGCGGTGAAGGCGGTGGATGACATCGTGCTGTTCCGCCTGATGGCGCGGGAGGTGGCGCTGGAGTACGGCATCGTCCTTACCTTCATGCCGAAACCGGTGGCAGAGGCCGGAGGGTCCGGGATGCACCTCAACTTCTCCTTTCTGGACGAAGCGGGCGGCAATGCGCTGTCCGCGGGGCCGCGGGGCGGGCCGGAGCATATGAACGATCTGGCGCGCGGCTGCTTGGCGGGGCTGCTGCATCACCACAAGGGGCTGGCGGGGCTGATTGCGCCCACCGCCAACAGCTATATGCGGCTGCAGCCGGGGACGCTGTCGGGCTACTGGCGCAACTGGGGCGGCGACCACCGCAACGTGACCACGCGGATCAGTTCCGAAGGCGGCGCCAAGGCGCGGCTGGAGCACCGGACGGCGGATGCCTCGGCCAATCCCTACACAGCGGTGGCGGCGGTGCTGCAGGCGGCGCGGCTGGGGGTTGAGAACAGCTACCAGCTGCCGCCGATGGAAACCGGTGATGGCTTTGACCGCACCGATGCGCGTGAGGGCACGGCGGTGGATCTGAAAGGGGCGATGGACGACCTGGAGCGGGACACCGCGCTGGCGGAGGCCGTCGGGGCGCAGCTGGTCGCCAGCCACGTCTTCATGAAGCGCAAGGAAGTGCGCAAGACCCGCGATCTGGAAGGCGACGCGATGCGCGATTTCTACGTGCATTTCATCTGACCAGCTGCCGCCGGTACCGGCACACTCCTCACCTCTGCAAGCTTCCGGGGCGTAAGGCTGCCGCTGCAAGCGCAGTGCGCGGCCATGGCCTGATGCACGCGCCTTGGTCAATGGCGGGTCATAGGCCGCTGCGGCAGCTGGGCCGGGTGCCGTATCACGCTGCCGCGCCGCGCCAGCGGCGCCGCCGAAGGCGCGGGCCCGAAGCCTCCGCTTCGGGCC